>Ga0255338_1001437_pt1 | contig 45213 bp, 47 predicted proteins | sample MeOH1_35cm_T4_19_FD_203715 | JGI IMG/M metagenome (GOLD analysis project Ga0255338, IMG submission 203715) | Sandy soil microbial communities from University of British Columbia, Vancouver, Canada - MeOH1_35cm_T4_195 | ecosystem: Engineered > Artificial ecosystem > Sand microcosm > Unclassified ...
TATATATTCATTGCCGCACATGCACTTAGCCGATTATGTGCAGTTTATGTGATGGCAACACTGAGCTATGCAAAAGCGGACGGTAAAGCCAAGCCGCTGGCGACAGCGGTACAGCTTAAAGATTTAGTCGTGGCGACTGTTTTTGGCTTGTTACCGTTGGTGCTGTTATATTGGTATTTGCTTGCAGATGTAACGGAAGTGCGTGATGTAGTTATCTTTACGGCAAGCTGGCTGATCAGTGTAGGTTTAATTTGGTTCTGGTGGCGTAATAAAATCAAGCGCTGGCTTGGTGGTTACACGGGTGATTGCCTGGGAGCAATGCAGCAGATGACTGAGCTTGCATTTTATTTGGGTGTGCTCGCTTATTTCGGTTTTTATTAGTTAATTGAATTTGCCATGAAATTGCATTTAATACGCCATACAACATTAGACATACCTTCAGGTGTTTGCTATGGGCAAAGCGATGTTGATGTTTCAGAGAATTTTCACGCAGAGTGTGATTTATTAAAAGAGAAACTCGCACATATCAAGTTTGATGCCGTGTATGCAAGCCCGTTACAGCGTTGCGTGAAACTGGCGAAGGCGCTTGATTTAGCTCCGATTCAGTCGGATCACCGGTTAAAAGAGCTGCATTTTGGCGACTGGGAAATGCAGGCTTGGGATAGCATCCCGCGAGATGTATTTGATACCTGGGCAAATGACTATGCAAATTTATCACCGCCCAATGGCGAGAGTTTTTCTCAGCTGCATCTTCGTTCAAAGAGCTTTATAGAAGATGTGAGCAGTCACTCACGCGGTAAAGAAGTCGCTGTTGTTACCCACGGCGGCGTGATTCGCGCCATGCTGGCAGAAGTACTGAATATGCCTTTGAAAGGTTTGTTCCGGGTGGTGATTGATCATGCCAGCGTAACGCGGATATCGTTTGACGATGAAGTGCCTAGAATTCACTTTGTTAACCGCTAGCTTAAAGCAGATATATAAACTTAAAATGCTTTAAGTGCGGCTTCCAGTTTCGCCCAGCCCTCTGCGGTGGGCAAGCCAAATCGTAATGCAGAAGCTTCAGCAAAGTACCTGACCCAGATACCCTGTTTAGCCAACTGCTGCTGCCGCACTTGAGCCTCTTTCAACGGAACGTACTGAAACAGCGCTGTACCAGACTTGGGTGCCAAACCATTTTCAGAAAGCAGTGCGGCAAGGCGCATACTGCTGGCTGATAGCTGCAAGCGTGTATTCTGTTGCCACGTAAAGTCAGTTAATGCCTGCGTGGCAATGAAGCGGCTAGGCCCACTAAGTGACCAGGGGCCAAGTATTTCCTGCGCTTTTGTCAGCCACTGCGGGCTCGCAAGCAGAAAGCCAACTCTGGCACCAGCCAAACCAAAAAACTTCCCCAATGAGCGCAGTACAAACAAACCCTCTAAATGCGTATGCTGTGCAATGCTGTTTTCCGGCGTGGCATCCATAAAAGCTTCATCTACCACCAGCCAGCCGCCGCGCTTGTGCAGCTGCTGATGCAGATTGAGTAAGTCTGCGGCTGAATATCTGGTCGCGGTAGGATTATTCGGGTTGCACAGCAACACCACATCAGCGCTGTTCAGAATGTCATCATCTAAATCTGTAAAAGTACTGATTTGATGACCGCAACATTGCCATGCATGGGCATGTTCTTTATACATCAGGCTTGGCATCGCCACCTTACCGGCAGGGCGCAGTCTGGGCAGAATCTGTATGGCAGCCTGCGACCCAGCAGTAGGTAGCGCAGCGCGGCTGCCAAAAAACGCGCAGGCTGCTTCAGTCAGGCCATCTTCCTCAATCGGCAGTCGCTGCCATATAGCAGGCGGTATTTCCGGTAACGGATAGCCGTTGGGGTTGATGCCCGTAGACAAGTCGAGCCAGTCTGCAAGCGGAATATTGTATTGCGCGGCAGCCAGAGCTAAATTGCCGCCATGTTCAAGCATGGCTGACGAATCCAATCAATATGCCAAGGGCTAGCATTACCAATAGCCAGAGGTACACTCCGTGCCTTACCAGTTTAAGCGCACGTTCTATGTCTTCTGCAACCGGTGCCTCGCCTGCACCCAGAGTCGGGCGCTCATGCCACTCACCTTGGTAACGTGCGGCGCCGCCAAGCTGCACGTGTAGCGCACCAGCACCAGCTGCCATCACGGGCCCTGCATTGGGGCTATCCCAGAGTGGTGCCTGGGTTTTCCAGCAGTTTAATGCCAATTTCGTGTTGCCAAGTGCTGCATAAGTCAGTGCAGTCAGGCGCGCAGGAATGTAGTCCAGCACATCATCCAGCCTTGCCGCTGCCCAGCCAAAATAGTAAAAACGCGGTGTTTTATAGCCCCACATGGCATCCATCGTATTGGACAGGCGAAACAATAATGCACCTGTGCCGCCTGCAATAAAAAACCAGAATAATGCGCCAAATACACCATCATTACCATTTTCGAGCACAGATTCTACCGTAGCAGGCACAGGCTCAATTGCCGCCGAATCACGGCTTACCATATACGATGCTGCGATCTTTGCCGAGGCTTCGTCATGGTTGTTAAGGGCGCGCGTTACTGCACGGGCATGGTCGTGCAAGCTTTTGTGGCCAATGGCAAAATACAGCAGCAGAATATCAGCCACAATGCTGACAACGGCAATATGGCATAGCCAATACGCCAGTAAAACAAATGGTGTAAGCAGCAAAGCCAATGCAAACATGCCTACCCAGCGTTGTTGTGCGTTATTTGTTTTGTTTGGAAGGTTAAGCCAGCTTTCCAGCTTGCTCGCCAGCCAGCCGAACCCAACCAAAGGGTGAAAACGACGCGGCTCGCCTATCATAAAATCAAGCAGCACTGCTGCCATGGCAATGCACGGCATTATGAGATAATCAGGGTATGAAAACATTAATGGTTCAAGGCACAACGTCCGATGCGGGCAAAAGCACCCTTGTTGCGGCATTGTGCCGTATATTGTATCGCAGAGGCATGCGTGTTGCGCCATTTAAGCCGCAAAATATGGCGCTAAATTCTGCGGTAACGGTTGATGGCGGTGAAATCGGGCGCGCACAGGCGGTGCAGGCTTTTGCCTGCGGGTTGCAACCACATACCGATATGAATCCGGTGCTATTGAAACCCAACACAGATACCGGCTGTCAGGTCATTATCCACGGCCAGGTGGTGTGCAATCTTGAGGCGGTCGGCTACCACGCTTATAAGCCGACCGCCATGCGTGCAGTGCTAGCATCCTGGCAGCGCCTGCAGTCAAATTATGAATGCATAGTGGTTGAAGGCGCCGGCAGCCCGGCAGAAATCAACCTGCGTGAAAATGATATTGCCAATATGGGCTTTGCCGAGGCCGTGGATTGCCCGGTTATTCTGATTGCCGATATTGATAGGGGCGGCGTATTTGCGCATATTGTGGGTACATTGGCATTACTGTCTGAGAGTGAGCGAGCGCGCGTCATCGGTTTTGTAATCAATCGTTTCCGTGGTGACATTGCGTTGCTGCAGTCGGGTCTGGATTGGCTGGAGCAGGAAACAGGCAAGTCGGTGCTGGGCGTGATTCCTTACCTGCATGGTATGCATATCGAGGCAGAAGATGCAGTGCCTGAAAGCATAAAAAATTCTAACCAAGTGTCTTGCGAAGGCGAGACGAGGCGGCAAGGAGCGAGTGAGGAAGGCAGTACAAATAGTACGACGACGAGTGAGCGACGCAGCCAACAAAGTATCGCCGATGCAAGGCGCTTGGTAGTAGTGGTGCCGGTGTTGCCGCATATCTCCAACCATACTGATTTCGATGCACTGCGGCTGCATCCGCAGGTAGATTTCCATTTTGTAAAAATGAATGAAACCATTCCGCCAGCCGATTTGATCATATTGCCGGGCAGCAAGAATGTACGCGGTGACCTGGAATTTTTACGTACACATGGCTGGCAGCAGATACTCACCAAACATTTGCGTTATGGCGGTAAATTATTGGGTATTTGCGGCGGCTTTCAGATGCTGGGACATTTGATTCATGACCCTTTCGCCATCGAAGGCGAAGCTGGTTCAAGTGCCGGTTTTGGCTGGCTGGATATGGAAACCACGCTTGAACAGTCTAAACAGTTGAAACAGGTTGCGGCCAGATTAGCCTTTGCCGAGGCAGATGTGACCGGTTACGAGATTCACATGGGCATCAGTACGGGCGCTGCGCTGCAGAACCCTGCGTTGTACATCACCGATGGCGAGTCCAGGCAGCCTGAAGGTGCCATTTCTGCTGATAATCAGGTGGCGGGTACTTACTTGCATGGCTTATTTGATCATGCGCAATCATGCGCGGTGTGGCTGCAATGGGCGGGTCTGCAGGCGCAGCAGACATTTGACTATGAGCAGTTCAGAAGTGACGAGCTAGACCGGCTTGCAGATTGCGTTGAGCAGCATCTCGATTGGACCAAGCTAGACCAGTATATCTAGGCCAGTAAGCTTGACGGCATAATAGATGAAGATGCTGTTTGTGTTGTGTTATGTTAAGCGGCGGTGACTTTTATTTTCTGCCCCATGCACTCTACTATTTGTCCCGCGCGTATCTTGGCTGTTCTGCGGGTTTCAATGTTGCCGTCTACTTGTACGATACCATCTGATACCATGAGTTTGCCTTGGCCGCCGCTGTTGGCAATGCCAGCGAGTTTAAGCAGATTGCACAGTTCAATGAATTCACCATTTAATTCAAAAGTTACGGTTTCCATAGTTATCCTTTAAGTGTAAGCGGCAAGCCCGCTGCAATAAAACTGACTTTATTTGCCAGTTGGGCTACCGCCTGATTCAGCCTGCCTTGTTCATCTTGAAATTGCCGATTGATTTCACCCAGCGGCACGATACCCATGCCTACTTCATTGCTGACCAGCAATACTGTGCCGGAAAGTTTCGGTAAAGTTTCCAGCAGTTTGCTACGTTCTGTTTGCCAATCGTGATTATCCGGGCGATCGCAGTCCGGGCAAATGCATTGTGCCAGCCAAAGCGTCAGGCAGTCTACGATCAGGCAGCGATCAGGCTTTGCCTGCTCCTGCAAGGTTTTACCTAAGTCAAATGATTGCTCGATGGTTTTCCAGTGGTCAGGACGGCGCACCTGATGATGTGCTACGCGTGCACCAAACTCTGCGTCGTATACCTGCGCAGTGGCAATATAAACCACTTCCTGCCCGCTGTTTAAAGCCAGATTCTCCGCGTAGACACTTTTGCCCGAACGCGCACCGCCTAAAATTAAATGTATCGCCATAATTAACCTAAATTGTTTGCTTTGTTTTCAAATGCAGCCCATTGCTCAAAAATAGTTTGCAGTTGCATTAAGCCATGTGTAATGACCGAGGGACCCGGCTGCAGGATGTCGGCAGATTTTATTTCGACCACAAAATCGTTTTTAACCGCAGGCATTGCAGACCAGCCGGCACGTGCCGTAACTTGTTCCGGCTGAAACTTTTTACCGCACCAGGAGCCGATGATAATATCCGGCATGCGCGCCAAAACCTGTTCCGGCGTTACGGTACGTTCACGTGCGCTTTGGAATTGCGACAGTTCCGGAAAGCAGTCTTCACCGCCGGCAATCTCGATCAATTCAGCTGCCCAGCGGATGCTGCACATCATGGGTGCATCCCATTCTTCAAAATATACTTTGGGCTTGCGGGGTAAATGGCGGCCAGAAGCGCGCGCCATATCAATCTGTAATTCTAGCTCTGCAATAAGCTTCGATGCTTCATCTGTTTTTCCCACGAGCGCGCCAACAGTCGCGATCATACGCAGAATTTCGGCCACAGAACGCTGATTAAAGACATGGACTTCAACACCAGCTTTGATCAAAGATGCAGCAATGTCAGCCTGCAGGTTGGAGAATCCCAGCACCAGATCAGGTTTTAGTTCAAGAATCTTGTCGATTTTTGCTGAGGTGAAAGCAGATACTTTGGGTTTTTCTTTACGCGCAATAGCAGGCCGCGTCGTGTAGCCGGAGATGCCGACAATGCGATCCTGTTCACCCAGTGCATACAGCACTTCTACAGTTTCGGTGGTAAGGCAGATGATACGTTGTGGCAGGTATGCCATCGCTATTTCCAACCGTTTTCCATGATCATTTCGGATAGCGGTTTCGCCTGTTTCCAACCTGTTTCTACCAGCATCGGTTCTTTATAAAAAGTATTCACATGCCCTAAACATAACACTGCAATCGGTTTTGCATCATCTGGAATATGCAGTAATTCGCTTAGTTTAACCGGATCAAAAATTGATACCCAGCCCATGCCCAATCCTTCAGCGCGCGCCGCTAGCCACATGTTCTGGATCGCACAGCTAACCGAGGCAATATCCATTTCAGGCAGGGTTCTGCGACCGAATATGTGCTGCTCACGGTTGTTGCAAAGTGTGGCGATTAACAGTTCGCCGCAGTCTAATATGCCTTCCACTTTCAGCTTCAGGAATTCAGCCATGCGTGTAGTATTTTCATGCTCACCAATTGCATGTGCCGTACGAATACGCTCTTCATCAACAAGCTTGTGTATGCTTTTGCGTAGATTCGCGTCAGTGATTCTGACGAAGCGCCAGGGTTGCATCAAGCCCACACTTGGCGCATGGTGTGCCGCTTGCAAGATGCGCGTCAGCATTTCAGGCGCAACCGGTGTGGGAATAAAGTGGCGCATGTCACGGCGTTCGGCAATCACGCGGTAAACCGCGGCAATTTCAGGATCTGAGTAACGATGCTGATTCATAGGAATAATTTTGCTGCCGCTTCGGGGTTGGATGCAAAGTAAAAATGCAAAAAGCTCGCATGAATTGAGCTATGACGGTAAATATTTTCTGCTTTTCCAAAGCGGGTTGCAGCACTTGCAATCGGCTCAAGCGTAGTTTCATAACTGCCGTAGTGGAAAGTGTGCGCACCAAGCTGCCCCTGCGGCAAGTCTGCCTTGAGCGAGCCTAAACCCTGTAAACGCTCATGTATCTGACTATTGCCGGGCAGTAAGCCGAAGGTAGGTTTGCTATCAATGCTTTCAGATAATGCCATCATGCCACCGCACTCGGCCAATATTGGCTTATTGGCAATCAGTGCTTTATTTAGAGCGTCGCGCATCGTTGAATTCTGGCTGATGGCATCAAGATGCAATTCCGGATAGCCGCCTGGCAGCCAATAAGCGTCTGCTTCAGGTAAAGTCTGGTCATGCAGGGGCGAGAAGAACTTCAACGTTGCACCCATATCTATCAAGCAATCCAGATTGGCTTGATAGATAAAACAGAATGCTTCATCGCGCGCGATAGCAATGGTTTTGTTGCTAAGCCACTGCGGCAGCATGGTTTGCGCTGGCGCATTAAACACTACAGTCGGCGGCAAAGGTAACGCTGATGACTCAGCCAGGGCTTTGGCCGCAGTTTCGATTTTCTCTTCCAGATCCGTGATTTCACTTGCCATGAACAGGCCCAGATGCCGCTCCGGCAAGCTAAGCTTTTCATTCTTGACTAACGCGCCAAACCAGCTTAGATGCGGCGGCAGATTATCATGCAATAGCTTGGCATGGCCTTCACTGCCAACTTTATTAGCCAGCACGCCGGCGCCAATCAGCTGTGGTCGATATGCCAGTAAACCCGATGCCAAGGCACCGAAAGTTTGTGCCATACCGCTTGCATCAATGGTGATGATCACTGGCAGATTAAAGCGCTGTGCGATATCCGCGCTGGAGGGTGTGCCGTCATATAAACCCATGACTCCTTCAATAATAATGAGGTCGGCATTCTGGGCGGCGCGATGAAGCTGTGCTTCACCATCGGCCTCACTGCACATGGTAAAGTCGAGGTTGTATACAGGGCGGCCGGTAGCGGTGGCAAGTATCATCGGGTCAAGAAAGTCTGGCCCGCATTTAAAAGCCTGCACACGAAGTCCGCGATTGCGCCAGGCGCGCGCCAGCGCTGCCGTGATCAAGGTTTTACCTTGACCGGAGGCTGGTGCAGAAATAAGAACGGCAGGGCAGGTGACAGGGTTCATGCTGAGTATTTGATGCTGTGAATTATTTACCATTCAATGCCGGGCATAGCTTGCACCCCGGCCTGAAAAGCATGCTTTACAAGGTTTGCTTCGCTGACGGTATCTGCCAGTTCAATCAGCGCTGATGGCGCTGCACGGCCGGTAATTACCACATGTTGCATGAGAGGGCGGTTCTTGAGGGCAGCAGAAACTTCCTCAATGCTGAGCCAGCCGTATTTCAGTGCATAGGTAAATTCATCAAGAATTACCAGATTAACGGTTTCATCCCGCAGGTAAGTACAAACCAGTTCCCACGCTTTGCGTGCGCTGGCCAGATCCTGCTCCGGATTTTGGGTTTCCCATGTAAAACCGTCTCCCATGACGTGCCAGCTTAAATTGGGAGCAGACCTGAAAAAAGCTTCTTCACCGGTATCCGAGCGGCCTTTTATAAACTGAATGACAACAGCTTTCATGCCGTGGCCAAGTGCGCGTGCCAGTAAACCAAAGGCTGCTGTGGATTTGCCCTTGCCGTTGCCGGTGTGTATCAGCAGCAGTCCTTTTTCAGTATTCGCAGACTCGATTTTGGTATCAATCACCACCTTTTTGCGCTGCATGCGCGCAAGGTGGCGTGAGTTTTTGTCGCTGTCGCTCAAGTTAAACTTTAGCGCGGTTTGCGCCGCTGGCAAAAGCAAATGCAACATGCACTACAAGTGCAATGCCTAACCAGAAACCGAGAGTCTCTAATTGATGCGGGAAGTATTTCATCAAGCGCTCACCGAAGACCGCCAGTGTAGGGTCAGCATAACGGCCGCCGAAGAAATAGAAACCACCGCTTGAGAATAACTCACTGAACGCCGCTGCAATAGATACGCTGCCTACCAAAGGTAAAATTGCAGCAGAGCTAAAGCTGTAACGTTTGGCAAACCAGCGGCCAGCCAGCCACATAACGCCATAAGCCGGTAATAAAAAGCCGTAAGCAGGTGTTACACAAAAGCTGCTGACGCCGCCAACTGTGATGGCGGCATAATCCAGACCTGCACACAAGGCTAGTAATGCTGGCAATACCAGTGCTGGCCTTAAATATAAACCTGCCAGAAAGAATACGGCAAGTGATGCGCTAGGCAAGTAGTTGATTGAAGCAAAATGATGGCCGCGCGTAGTAATGACGAGTGCGGCAAGTATGATGACTATCACCAGTTGATTGGTTTTAGAAAGAGCTAACATGGCAGGGGTAACCTCCGGATTGGTTCATAAAATGTTTGGTGAGTATTTTAACCTAGATTTTCCATTAGGACTTGCCAGAAACTGATAAGCAACACTAAGCCAAAAATTTGGCAAGTGTTGCTAAAAATGGTAACGCCGCACAGTTTGACAGAAAATTTGCACAAAAAAGACGCAAAATGGGCAAGTTAACATTCAAGTAGATGCAAAATCGCCTAGTGGAAAATCTGGGTTAAACTTAAATGTGTTTTATAAGGTGGGTTTACACCCACTCCGATAGCGCAATTGAGCAATGCTGTTAAGGTTTCATCTGGTACCTCAACCCTACAAAAATATTACTGCCGGCAGTGTTGTATGGAACTGAGGTAGCAGTATTGCCTGTATAGGCCAGGACATAGTTTTTGTCCAAGACGTTGTTGGCACGTGCTTCCAGCTTCCATTCCGGGTTAAGCCGGTAGCTGGCAGTTAAATTCAATAACATATAGCCGGACATTGTTTTTGTATTGGCGGCATTGTTGTAGCGGGTTGATGCGCCAGTCATTTCAGCACCCCATTGCAGGTCGCCCCAGGTGTGCAGCAGATTAATTGCGCCATAGCGGTTGCTGCGTCGAGTAAGCAGTTGGTCTGATTGCTCATCACGCGGCGACTGTACAGTTAAATTACCGCTGAGCAGTAGTGAGTCGCTGATATTCCAGCTGCTTTCAAAAGTTGCACCCTGTATTTCAACCTTACCTACGTTAACCGGGCAAAATCCGGAAAAAGAACAGCCGGTAGTTGCGGCACCTGAGAACTCAATCAGGTTTCTGATTTTGTTTTCAAAAACCGTTAAACCTGCATTCCATGTGCTCCCTGTATATTTCAGAGCCATTTCCACATTGTCTGATTTTTCCGGGCTCAGATTGGGGTCGCCAAAGTTAGGAAAATACAGCTGGTTAAAGGTCGGTGCTTTAAATGCCTTGCCGTAATTTGCGCTGATACGCCATTCCGGGCTTAAGCGATAGGCGTAGCCTGCACCGCCAGTGTTGTAATTGCCGTATTGCGTGTTGTGGTCTTCACGCAGGGATAGTTGCACGCCATGATTGCCGATATCGGCAACATAGCTCGCCATGAAGCCATCGCTATTGCGGTCTTTAGTGTATTTTGAGGTAGGACTGCTTTTGCTATCTACTTTCTGTTCAAGTCTATCGTAAGCCAGTGTCATCGTACCCACTGGTAATTTAAATTCATTTTGCCAGGTAAGCTGATGCTGTTCCGTGCGGTATTTGCTGATGCCTGTCGGGTTGCTTCCACTTGGTTTTGCATGGCTGTCAGAGTCATCCTCACCCACGCCGATTTTCAGTGTGCTATGCCAGAAATCTGTAAACTGGTTTTTACTGCTAATCGCATAACTTTTCAGGGTCTGGTTACCGTAGTCGTTATATGCATTGTCGAAATGGTTGCGTGCCTTGCTTTCAAAGAACTGTAATCCCAGCGTGTGTCCTGCTGTTAATGTTAAATCCATGTAGGCTGACGCGCTCAAATTGCGGTAACCATCATCATCTTTATCAAAAGCATTATTACGAATACGCTTGGCCGAAAAGCTGTCAGTGTCAAAGCTGCTTAAATTGACGCCATATCGTAAATTGCCATTACCGCCGCTGATACCTGCTTCAGCAGTCTTTGTGCCGTAGCTTCCTAGCCCGGCTGCTGCATGCAGCAATGTTTTTTCAGAATTGCCTTTACGTGTAAAAATCTGAATGACGCCGCCAATTGCATCAGCACCGTACAGGCTGGAGGCTGGTCCACGCAGAATCTCAATTTTTTCAATCTGGGAAAGTGGAATGCTTTCGTAAGCAGTGGTGCCCAAGGTGGCAGAGTTAATGCGCAAGCCATCTACCAGCAATACGACATGCTGATCATTGGTTCCTCGTAGATAGATGCTGGTTGCAGTCCCGGCGCCGCCGCTGTTAACAACCTGTATGCCTGGCTGCGAGCGCAATACATCTGTGAGTGACGCAGCACCTGCACGCTCAATCGTTTCACGGTCAATCACAGTAACATCACCAATCACATTCGCACGTGATTGTTCAATACGGGAGGCTGTTACAACAACATCGTCCAGGCTTATTTGTTCGGCAGCTAAAGTAGGGAAGGTTAAAGTGGAGCCTATCAGGCTCACGATAAGTTTTTGATTCATGTAGTTTCCTTATGTTACATGCGACCCCGCATGTAATTTTAAAAAGGAAATACGTCAGGAGAACAGAATCAGAAACGAAATCAGCGCGCGCAATGACGCTCGTTTTGACACACCGTCACCCCGCGGTATTTCCAACTTGTGTTGCGAGGCCGGTCTCCGGGCTTGTGAGTTACAGGTTTTTGTAAACCCCAGATTTGCGCCTTCCCGAACTAAACTCAGTTCAGTGGCATAGAGCAAATCATGTGAATAAATCAGACTCACTTACCGTTGCGGGGGCAGCACAGGAATTGTTTTTTTATATAAAAACGCACCTATTTCCCAGTTTCACCTTGTTTGCAGAAAGCAAATTCGGCACCTATCAACTTCGGCAATTATAGCTTTTTATTTACAAATATCGGGAACTATTTCTCACAAAGTTCTTTGTAAATTATTGTAATACTTTATGAAATTCATGTTAGCTATTGACTATAATGATTTTTTTAAATTATAGTGTTCGTATGGATGCAGACTTAAAAGCGCTGGAACAAAAATTATCACAGTTGATTTCAATCTGTAATGAGTTGCGTGGTGAAAACGCTGAATTACGCCTGAATTTAGGTAAAATAGAGGCCGATACTGCAACAATGAAAGCCAATATGGCACAGGCCACTGAGCGTATTGAAACTCTGATAGATAGTCTTCCTTAAATCAGATCTAACATCAAACCTTTGAGCAAAAAATAATGAGCGAAATTAAAGGCGTAGACGTCAGTATCATGGGACGGAACTTCACGGTGTCATGCACCGAAGAAGAGCGCCCGGGTCTTATTAACGCTGTAAATTTTCTTGATAAGAAAATGCGCGATATTCGTGATAGCGGTAAGGTTATCGGCGTGGAAAGAATCGCGATCATGACAGCGCTTAATTTAGCTCACGAATTGCTCAACAGTAAAAGCGGTGATGTTGATGTCGGTGACATCAGGCGTAGAATAGCAATCATGCAGGATCAGATTGATGAAGCCTGCGCTGTAAAATAAATTTATAAATGTTTTAAAAAGTACGGGTTAAAAGAGAGTAGAATTACTTCAAGCAGTTTTATCTTAAGGATAATTAATTTAAGATAATTCATCAGATTTCAAAGTTTGTTCTCTGCGGTTCGGTTTAGGCTAATAATTCCTTGAACTAGTTTATAGCATCGGTTTTAGTCATTCGAGCGTCTGTGTGAGCGCCTCTTGCAGGTGTACCTAATGCACTCTAGGCTGTTACCACTTGAGCCTTTTTGGTTCAGGATGCTGGCCTAGGCTGTTCCGTGGAGAACTCTTCATTATATCGTCATGTATTTTCAATTTTGCCTTGTTGTGTATATTCAACGGGCAAAATAACGCTTGATATGCGGTTTAAAATTCAGCTTTAGCTAATATACTACTTAACACAAGCTATCTTAAGGCGTGATACTTCAAGTCTGCCAGGCTGACTATCTGCAGGCATTTTTCGTGGCAGGCTTCCAATATGACCGGCGGTGCGAAGCCGGCTTCGGAGGCTTCCAGCCAGCGGCTGGCACATAAACACCAGCGATCGCCCGCCTGCAGTCCTTCAAAGCCATACTCAGGTCGCGGTGTGCTTAAGTCATTGCCGCGTGAAATTGAGAATGCCAGAAATTCTTCAGTCATTTGCGCGCAGACAGTATGGCTGCCGCTATCTTCGATGCCGGTTTCACAGCAGCCGTTACGTGTAAAGCCGGTGATGGGATCCAGGCTGCAAACTTGAAGTGCAGTGCCTAATACATTCTTTTGCTGAGGTTTAGTCATGTTGAAAATTCATTATTGTTGATTGGGTTATAGATTATCATAAGCAGATATTTTTAACTGGAAAACACGATGCGATATTGGTTGATGAAATCAGAACCGGCAGACGTTTCTATTGATGATCTGGCAGGGTTCCCTAATCAAACCGTAGATTGGTACGGTGTGCGTAATTATCAGGCTAGAAACTTTATGCGCGATCAGATGAAAGTGGGTGATGGTGTGCTGTTTTATCACTCTAATTGCGCTGAGCCTGGTATTGCAGGTATCGCTGAGGTAAGTACGCTTGCATATCCGGATCGCTTGCAGTTTATAGAAGGGCATAAGTATCACGACCCTAAGGCCAGCCCGGAAAATCCACGCTGGTTTAATGTGGATGTGAAACTGGTGCGTAAAACCAGATTGTTAAGTTTGAAAGAAATGCGGGAAACGCCCGAACTTGCCAATTTAAGAATTTTACAGCGCGGTAACCGTTTATCTATTACGCCGGTTGATCCAAGAGACTGGGAATTTATATTAAACAAGCTGAAATAAGGAAACACTGATTAAATGGCTACGCGTGCGAATTGCTGCGTTGCGCGGTACTCGCAACCTCACTGTATACTGCATACTATCTCGGCTTCTGCGTTCCGTGCGCCTTTGGCGTATGAATAATGCGCTTCAGCGCATATATTCTACGGACACACCCTTTTCACGAGTGCACTTCATCCCGCTCGCTCAATTAATCAGTGTTTCCATAGAAAAAGTCCCTTACGGGACTTTTTCTATTTATGAAGCGATTTATTTGCTTTCAATACTACCCATGGCTTTCGGGTAAGTCACAATACCCCATGGCATGTTTTTAACTTCAATCTGTTTTGTCACTTCCAGTTTTTCAGCATCAATCACGAACACAGCATCGGATTTGCCGCAAGCTAACAGAATCTGCTTGTCGTCCGGGGTAAACGTAAAGTGCCAGCAGCGGTTTCCAGTTGGAATGTCTTTAACTTTTTCATAAGTTTTGGCATCAAACACTTGCAGTGCCTTTTCCTTATTTGTTGCTACAAAAATGTGTTTACCAGAACGGTCGTAAGCAATGCCGTAAGGCGTCTGCCCCGTTTCTACGGTGCGTACCAGGTTAAAGTCTTTATCCAGCACCATGAATTTATTGCCGTATTCCAGAGTGGCTAAGTAGTTATTGCCATCCGGAGAAACCTTGATGCCGCGCGGGCGGTCACCCTGTTCGTGGGTATGAATGGTTTTTAACAGCTCACCGGATGCAATGTCGTGAACCGTCACGGTGTTATCCGCTTCGTTAGTGATCACAAGCTTGCTACCGTCAGCTGAAAATTCAATGCCTTCGGTTTCAGGGCCGCCGGTGATTTCACGTACTTTTTTACCTGCGGCTAAGTCAACTACAGCAATCTTGGCCGGTATTTTCTCTTCATCGTCGTCATCCTCTTCCTCAGCGCCTGGTTTTGGCGGCGGACCACCTTTAGCGCTTGGCTCAGAAGAAATGTAAGCAAAGTTGCCGCTTACGCGCACAAACTCAGGGTTTTTGCCTACAGGGATTTGCTGCAGCACTTCACCCGTTGCTGTATCAATAACAGAAATACTCTCGTTTTCGCGTGTGGCGACGATCAGTTTTTTACCATCGTCGGTCAGGCCCAAGCCGCGTGGGCCTGCAGCCTTCACATCGATTTGTTTAACCACTTCCATTGTTGCAAGGTCAATAACGCTAACGCCTGCATCCTGGCTGGTTACATAAGCAAACCCGGCTGGTTTTGATTCAGTTGCCGCTTGGGCATCCTCGGTTTTTTCTTTGCTGCAGCCAACAATTCCGGTGATCAAGGCCAGTAAAAGCAGGCTGGCGCGTGTTTTGCCAAAAGCAGGTGTTAATTTCATTTATTATCTCCAAAGTATTTTCTGCTTGTATCAGCAGTCAGATATTTGTACGGCAAACTTCATTTATAACCATGCAAAAATTGTGCTTGGTTGTAGTAAAAACATTAATTCAAATATAACAATAAGTTACATATAAGCAGTCATTAAATCTGGCTGTAAGTAAGCAACCACTTTGGCTATATGCAGCCACCATTACTCATTAACCTAAAAACAGTTTATATGCCGGGTTCTCTGTCTCATCCCAGTACGGGTAACCTAATTTACTTAAGAAGTCAGAAAACTCAGATAGTTCATTAGGCGGCACCTGCATGCCTACCAGCACGCGCCCAAAGTCGGCACCGTGGTTACGATAGTGGAACAGGCTGATATTCCAGTCATGCCCCATAGTGTCCAAAAATTTCATGAGTGCGCCCGGCGTTTCCGGAAATTCGAAGCGGAACACTTTTTCATTCTCAGCCTGTGGCGCGTGACCTCCTACCAGGTGGCGCAAATGAAGCTTGGCTACTTCGTTATCGCTAAGATCTAAAGTAGGCAGGCCTTGTTGTTGCAAAGCGTTTACCAGCTTGGCTGACTCGGATGGATCTGAAACCGCAACACCGACAAAAATATGCGCATTGTGCGGGTCAGAATAGCGATAGTTAAACTCGGTGATATTGCGGCCACCCAATAAGCGACAGAATGCTTTAAATGCACCTGGCTTTTCCGGAATAGTCACTGCCAATACCGCTTCACGTTTTTCACCGATTTCGGCGCGTTCTGCGATGAAACGCAGGCGGTCGAAGTTCATATTGGCACCGGATGCGATGCCTATCAGTGTCTTATCCTGCAGATTTTCACGCGCGGCATAAGCTTTAAGACCGGCTACAGCCAGAGCTCCAGCAGGCTCCAGAATGCTGCGCGTATCTTCAAATACGTCTTTAATCGCAGCACATATTGCATCGTTATCAACGATAATCATTTCATCTACATACTGCTGGCACAGAGCAAAGGTATGCTCGCCTACCTGTTTAACCGCTGCACCGTCGGCAAATAAGCCAACCTGATCCAGTGCCACACGTTGCCCTTTTTTGAGTGACTCGGTCATGGCTTCAGCATCTTTTGCTTCAACGCCAATTACTTTGATTTCGGGCCGCACCGCTTTAACGTAAGCGGCAATGCCCGCCAGCAGGCCGCCGCCGCCTACACAGCAGAAAATGGCATCAATCGGCTCCGGGTGTGCATTGAGGATTTCCATCGCAATCGTACCCTGTCCGGCAATCACATCCGGGTCATCATACGGATGCACGAAAGTCAGGCCTTCTTTTTTCTCAAGCTCGAGTGAGTGCGCGTAAGCATCTGAGTAGCTGTCACCGAACAGCACCACTTCAGCGCCACGGCTTTTAACCGCGTCAATCTTGATTTGCGGGGTGGTGGTTGGCATCACGATGACGGCGCGGCATTTCAGTTTTTGTGCGCTCAAGGCCACGCCTTGCGCGTGATTACCGGCAGATGCCGCAATCACACCTTTTGCCAGCGCTTCAGGCGATAGGCTTGCCATTTTGTTATAAGCACCGCGAATTTTGAAAGAAAATACCGGCTGCATATCCTCGCGTTTTAACAGTACATTGTTCTTGATACGCTTGGATAGGTTAATTTGCAGGTCTAATGGCGTCACTCTAGCAACGTCGTATACGTGTGAATTCTGTATTTTCTCTAAGTAATTTTGTGCGGTATCTGTAGGCATGCGTTATTTCTAAATGGGGTCGGGTTTCTAAAATGGACTAGGGCAGTGTATAGTAATAGATTGGATTGAATTATATAACTCGTATTATAAAAGATTTTGCAAGGACTTGACTCAAAATGGCATATACACAAGACGAATTAAAACAACAGGTCGCTAAAGCAGCGGTAGAATATGTAAAAGGCGGCATTATTGGTGTGGGCACTGGTTCAACTGCCAACTTCTTTATTGAAGAGCTGGCTAAAGTAAAACATAAGATTGATGGCGCGGTGGCAAGCTCAGAAGCAACAGCAGCACGTTTGCGTGGCCACGGCATTGAAGTGTTTGACCTGAACAGTGTTGATAGCCTGGATATTTATGTGGATGGCGCTGATGAAATCACCGAACATCTGCATATGCTCAAAGGCGGCGGCGGTGCGTTAACACGTGAAAAAATTGTGGCCGCAGTGGCAAAACAATTCATCTGTATCTGTGATGCCAGCAAGTATGTACCGGTAATGGGTAAGTTCCCGCTACCAGTAGAAGTGCTGCCAATGGCAAAAAGTTATGTAGCACGTGAGCTGGTTAAATTGGGCGGGCAACCGCAACTACGCGACTTTACTACCGATAACGGTAATGTGATTCTGGATGTACATGGCCTGGTCATTACAGACCCGGTGGCGATGGAAGCTAAAATTAACCAGATTGTAGGCGTAGTTACCAATGGTTTATTCGCAGCACGTCCGGCAAATGTATTGTTGCTGGCGACACCTGAAGGCGTTAAAACCTATAAAAAATAAATGCTTAATTGTATTTTGTAATAATTTTGTCATATTAGATGCCTAAGATAGCGTTCTGGTTAACAGTGGAAAATTAAAATGCATTCTGAACATACCTTTAAGCAATATGATGCTGAATTAGAGTCGCTACGTGGAAAAGTGCTGGAAATGGGCGGCCTGGTTGAGCAGCAAATCGTTCAGGCACTTGACGCGCTGGTAAAGCTTGATCCTAACCTGGCAAAAGAAGTCATGAATAACGACCATCGCGTTAATGCGCTGGAAGTACAGATTGATGAAGATTGCAGCCATATCATTGCACGTCGCCAGCCGACTGCCGGTGACCTGCGTATGATCATGATGATTGTAAAAACCATCACTGATCTTGAACGTATAGGCGATGAAGCTACAAAGATTGCGCGTACTGCACAGAAAATCTTTGATGAAGATCGTTTATACAAGCCGCGTTTTAATGAAATCAAGGCTATGGTGACATTGGTACGTGAAATGCTGAGTACCGCTTTGGATGGTTTTGCACGACTGGATGACAGCAAGACTGTGGCAGTCGCAAGGCAGGATGAGCAGGTAGATGAACAGTTCCGTGCGGCAATGCGTCAGCTGATCACATTTATGCTGGAGGATCCGCGTACGATTTCCATGTCATTGGAAGTGCTGTTTGTTGCGAAGGCGATTGAGCGTATCGGTGACCATGCCAAGAATATTGCAGAATATGTGGTGTATATGGTTAAAGGTAAAGATGTACGCCATATTTCAGTGCAGGATATGGAACGCGAGACGTCTAATTCTTAATTAATTTGGTTTAAGTGATAAAAAAAGCGCCTGATAAGGCGCTTTTTTTATCATGAGAATGATTAAATCTTGTTGCTTAGCCTTTTTCTGGCACATAGCCGCTTGCAGTATCTGCACCGTCACCAAAAAAGTATTTTTCGGTTTGTTCTGTCAGGTATTTACGTGCTGACGGATCAGCCAAACTCAGGCGGTTTTCATTCACCAGCATGGTTTGCTGTTTTAACCATGCTGCCCAGGCTTCTTTGGAAACGTTAGCATAAATACGTTTGCCGAGTTCACCTGGATAAGGCGGGAAGTCCATGCCTTCAGCTTCTTTGCCTAATTTAATACAATTTACCATGCGTGCCATAATGAACCTTGTTAAATTCGTGATTGAATATTTAAAGCATAATGATAGCGCATGTTAAAATTTGCGCACAAATTATTATGTATTAATTTTTTATTGCCCAAGAGCTGAAAGCATTCAATGCAAACTTCTGAAAATGATCAGCACGTCGCTGAGAATGAAACATTACAATCTAAACATCTGGCAGAGACTAGCCCGTTTAAAGGTAAAACAGGTATCCGTCGTTTGATGAATGCTTTCGGTTATTCATTACATGGTTTTTCTGCGGCCTTTAAACATGAAGATGCTTTCCGGCAAGAGGTTTTCCTGACAATAGTGCTGATTCCGTTGGCATTTTACCTGGGTGAGAACCGTGTCGAGCAGGCGCTGATGATAGCCAGTGTGCTGCTGGTGCTGATTGTTGAGTTATTGAATTCTGCGATTGAGGCAGCGGTTGATCATACCTCTATTGAGCGTCACCCGTTGGCAAAACAGGCAAAAGATATTGGCAGCGCAGCGGTATTTATTGCATTGTTGATTGTTGCCGTAGTTTGGGGTTTGATGCTGCTGGGCTAATAATCATGTACAGGGGCAGTATTCTCTGCCCCTGCCATAGGTAATTGTTACAGTTCTAAAAATCAGCACGTAATCCCAGTAACAAGGAGCGCCCGGCCAGCGGCGCGATATCTTTCAAGAACGATGTGTGTTCTCGAATTTCCTCATCGAGTAAGTTGTTAGCTTTAGCATACACCTCTAAACCCAGCTTGGTCGGCACTTTGTAAGTGACGATTGCGCTCAGGTTGGTGTAACCATCGGTTTCCAATTCGTTTTCTGATGTGCGGTCTTGTTTGAACGCATGCAGAACATCAACTCTGGCACCAAAGCTATTTTTTTGATAATGCAGTCCGGCACCTAATCTTAATGGCGCAATGCGCGGCAAAGGATCGCCGTTATCACGGTTAGTGGCGCGCACATAGTCACCACGCAACGTTAAGTCCAGATTGTCGACAAGGCTGAATCTTCCATCTGCTTCCAAGCCTTTAAATGTGGCAGCAAAAGATGAAAATTGTGCAATTGGCAGCGCTGAGTCTGCATCAATATTACCGGTATCTAACAGACCTAAAAAGCTGCTGAATCTGGTGTAGTAAGCACCGAAGTTAAAACTGTTTTTGCCGTCTTTCCAACGCATTTGCGCATCAACCCCGTTAGAACGTTCTTTATCGAAATCGGGGTTGCCGATTTCATATTGGCCGGTTGCCAAATGCGCGCCGTTTGCATAAAGCTCAAAATAGCTAGGTGCGCGTTCGTTGTGTGAGAGATTGGTTGCAAGTGACCAATTGGAATTAAAAGTGTAAAGACCGCCGAATGCATAACTGGCTGGATTAAAGCTGTTATTTTTTGCTGCGGCATCCTTAAATGCAGCAGCATCTAATGTGACGTGCTCTATGCGGCCGCCAAAGCTTAATTTAAGCTGATCTAGTGGCAGTTCTTCATAGATATACAGCGCTTTGCTTTGCGTATTGACTGATGGTACAAAAGCCTCATCGCCTAAGGCTTCAAAATTAGAATTTTGAAACTGAAAACCCAATACACCTTTCAGTTTGCCGATGCTGGTGTGACCAGCTTCAAAGCTGCCCTCCAGTCCACGATTTTTAAACGTAGTGCCGACTTCACCGTTTTCTATCTCCTGATGTTGGTAATCGGTATGTGCGAGCTTGAATTTTAAACGTTCGACAACACTACCAAGTTCTCTGATTTCGCTGGCAAAATCCCAGCGGTCACTCTGCATATCAGCACGAACCGTAGGCTCAGCTACTGTACCGTAGTTATTTCTGAACCCAGAATAAGAAATACCAGCGTAACCATCATCAAAAGTAAGTGATGCACCTAACGCGCCACCTTCACCACTGGCATTACTGTTGACCAGCTTGCCACGATTGTCGCGAGCCGTGCCGTCAGCGCGGTTTTTACGGCTGGATACTGCAAATCCGGGAATGTCCAAGTCGCTGGTTTTTCTGGTGTATGCATCAGCATGCACCGCAATTTTCCCATTACCGATATCTACCACGCCGGCCAGATTATTCTGGCTATCGGCGCCCCCGGCGCTTGCTTCTGCGCGACCGGCGATACCCTCTAATTTTTCAGTCGGAATTCTATGGTCAATCGCATTGACTACCCCGCCAACCGCACTGCCGCCATACAGCAAAGCCGCCGGTCCGCGAATCACTTCAATTTGTTCAATGACCAGCGGGTCCAGTGACACTGCATGGTCAAAACTCAGGCTGGATGCATCAAGAATGCCGATGCCATTCTGCATGATGCGCACACGCTCCGCATCAAGTCCGCGAATGACGGGGCGTGAAGAATTGGGGCCAAAACTAGTGGCACTGACGCCGGGAATTCCATTCAAAGTATCGCCAAGCGTGCTTTCGCGCTTAAGTGAAAGCTCTCGTCCGCTGAGGATTGAGACAGGTACGACCATTTCATCAGAGCTAACGCCTAATGGATTTCCTGTCACCGGAACGGTTGCCAGGTCAATGGTAGTATTGGTTTCTGCTGCGACGGTTTGATGAGCGAATAAAGCTGCGATAACAACTAATAAAGGCTTCAACGCAAATGCGATGCGCAAATGCGGTTTTTGGCTGTAATTCATGTGAATGACCTCAAAAAATAAAAGCAAAACTCCAACAAAAATTTGCTGGAGAGGGTATTAAATGCTGATTATTTGAGGTGGCGCGCGCGCGGAATAAGCGCTGGTGAATGTTGATTCGAAGCTTAAAAAGTTAGCTTCAACTACTATTGAGTCAGCATTGATAGCCGGAATTTCAAAAGCTGATAATTGCAGGCCGCTCGCAACTTTTGCATAGCTGATACATTGAGCACATTGCTCTGCTGCGGTTTGTTTTGATTGTGATTTAGGATCTTGCTGGCTGTGCCGGCTTGCGTCAGTTAAATGGCTGATTTCATGCGTAGCAACGCCTACCTGTGCGAACACAAATAAGAAAATTAACGCAAAATGAATCATGAAACGTTGCAGCATGGCGCGAATTTTAACAGAATTTGTACAATTTAAAACTTTAAGTAAAGCATGTGCTTAGCAAAAAAAGTCCTAAAGAAAACTTTAGGACTTTTTAGCAGGTAACCTGAAAGGCTACGTACATTTAGTAAAAACTAACCGAGTGGATATTATGCAAAGTTTGCTGATGCAAAATCCCAGTTAGCTAATGAAGCCAGAAACACTTCTACAAATTTAGCGCGAGCATTACGGTAGTCGATGTAGTAAGCATGTTCCCATACATCGATCGTCAATAGCGCTTTGTCGCCAGTAGTCAGTGGTGTGCCAGCCGGACCCATGTTGACGATATCTACTGAACCGTCAGCTTTTTTAACCAGCCATGTCCAGCCTGAACCGAAGTTGCCAACTGCTGAAGCCTGAAATGCTTTTTTGAATTCATCAAATGAACCCCATTTAGCATTGATGGCATCTGCCAATGCACCGCTAGGAGCGCCACCGCCGTTTGGTTTCATGCAGCTCCAGAAGAATGTGTGATTCCAAACTTGGGCTGAGTTGTTATAAATGCCAGCTGCAGATTTTTTAACGATTTCTTCCAGGCTAGCATTCTCAAACTCAGTACCTTTGATCAGGTTATTCAAGTTGGTAACATAGGTTTGGTGATGTTTACCGTAGTGGTATTCAAAAGTTTCTTCAGAAATGTGTGGTACCAATGCGTTTTTTGCATAAGGTAATGCAGGTAATTGATGTTCCATGATAGTCCTCTTTATTTGTGGGGATAAGGTTGAAAGCTAATTCGTCATTATAGCAGCGTATTTTAGTCAAGTATTATTGCAAATCAAGCTATTTTTGCTTGTTGCTGCCCAATTAAATAATCACATCATTGGCCTTATCATTCCGTGCTCTGGCGAACGAATGCTGAAATTTATTGCATGGATTCCAAGGACAAGGCTACTTATATACCGCTGGCAATGACGGCTTGCTTAAGGTAATGGATGCTTCAGTAACTACTTCTTCTTAGCCCTGGGGTGTGCGTTATCGTACACTTTTGCCAAGTGATGAAAATCCAGATGGGTATACACCTGAGTGGTACTGATGTTGGCATGGCCTAGCATCTCCTGCACTGCACGTAGATCCTGACTGGATTGCAACACATGCGTAGCAAAGCTATGGCGCAGCAGGTGCGGGTGCATGTCGGTATTAATACCTTGTTTGATTGCCCATGATTTAACGCGGTATTGCACGGCACGTGGCGTAATTCTGCGTCCCTGCTCAGTGACAAAAACAGCGTTTGAATCTTTATCGATAATCTTGATGCTGGCGCGCTGCAGCAGCCAGGCCTGCATTGCAGTGGCTGCATGACTCCCCAGCGGTACGATACGCGTTTTATTGCCTTTACCCGTGACAGTAACGGTACCTTCAGAAAAATCCAGCATACTCGTATCCAGATTTACCAACTCCGCCAGACGCAGGCCGGATGAGTAAAACAGTTCCAGAATCGCACGGTCACGCACATCCAATATTCCGTCGCCCTCAATGCTAACAAACTTGATCGCCTGATCTACAGAGAGTGCCTGCGGCAAAGTTTTGGCAGCTTTGGGTGCGCGCAGTCCAATCACAGGGTTTTGGGTAAAGCCTTTGTGCTGAATTAAATAATCGTAGAAACCGCGCCAGGCGGAAAGGGCGCGCGCGATACTTGCGCTGCTCAGGCCGCGGCTGTGCAGGATGCCAATCAAACGCCTTACTTGCTGGATATTAACGGTTTTCAGGTCAGCATTTTCAAGTAGAGACTCCAGCAGCTGAATATCCCGCGTATAGTTTTTACAAGTAAGCGTACTTAGCCCGCGCTCAAATGTAAGGTGCTGAATGTAATTGTCAAGATATTGCAATGTACACCATGCGTGCTGAACTAAGTCTAAAGATTCAATGTGAATAAATGATTAAGCAGGGCTGCTGCAATCAATTCACCGATGCGGTCTAGGTACAGTGTTCCCATGTCGACTTTGAAGCGTTGCGGATCTTCAGCGCCAAGCATTAAAACACCGAATGCATGCTGGTCATCTGCATTCTTATACAGCGGAATAAATGTAAACGACTGCAGAGCGCTATCTAACAAGTCAGCAGCTACTTGCGGTTTGCTGCCGCAGTGCGGTTGCTGCAGTGAGATCACCCAATCATTGAATTCATCACTGACATGGGTAAAAACTTCATCACTGGCGATTGCGCTGTTACTGGGTTTTACCCAGATGCGTATCAAGGACTCTGTTACATTGAACTCGGTGCGCAGCGTTTCAGCAATGAGCAGTTTTAAAGCACTAAAGCTTTGCTGCTCCAGCAGCTTCAGGCTGAACTTGTGCACTTTAAGGCTGGTGGCTTCGTTGCTCTCTGCATTAGCAATCATTTGATCCATTAATGATTCCAGTACACGAATTTTGTCGCGTTGCGCCAGTTGTTGCCGTTCGCTAAGCGAAATTACGCCACTGCCATGCGGGCTAGGCAAAGTGATTTCAGTCAGTAAGCTTGCATGTTGTTCAAAAAACTTAGGATGGCTGCGTAGGTAGCTTGTTACTTGTTCCGCAGAGATATCTTCTTGAGCCGTTGGGTTATCTTCGTGAGTGGTTGTCATTTTCAAAATGCCTTAATTTTTAGGGTGCATGCTTAGATTAAACGGCCTGATTACAAGGCCTGATTCAACGTAGTTATGTTACGGCGCCAAATTAACTTCACCGCTAAATACTGTGACGGCCGGGCCGGTCATCATCACCGGTGAATTCTCACCTTGCCATGCAATGTGCAGCTCGCCACCACGTGCGCTGACGCGAACGGGTGATTGCAGCAAGCCACGTTGAATGCCGGCTACAACGGCGGCACAGGCGCCGGTGCCGCAGGCTAGGGTTTCACCGCTGCCACGCTCGAATACTCTTAACTTGATGTGGTGCGTATTAATAATCTGCATAAACCCGGCATTCACGCGTTCAGGAAAGCGCGGATGCACTTCAATCTGGCTGCCAAGTGCAACAACTGGTGCGTTCTCAACATCGTCTACCACTTGAACTGCGTGGGGGTTGCCCATGGAAACCGCAGAAATTTCAATCTGCTGATGATTAACATCCAGTGTGTAGGTTGTAGCGGCAGCATCGGCAATGAACGGGATATCCTGCGGTAGCAATCTGGGTGCACCCATGTTTACCGTGACCAAACCGTCAGCCTCCAGCTTTGGCGTAATAATGCCACTCGCGGTTTCAACGCTGATTTCACGTTTATCGGTCAGATGCTGCTCAGCTACAAAACGCACAAAACAGCGTGCACCGTTGCCACATTGTGCCACTTCACTGCCATCGGCATTAAAAATACGGTATTTAAAATCGGCAACATTGGAACTTTCGACCAGTAATAGCTGGTCGAAGCCTATGCCGAACTGACGGTGAGCGAGTGTTTTGATCTGATCAGGTGAAAGCTGAATGGACTGGCTGATGCCATCGATGACAATAAAGTCATTGCCGGCGCCTTGCATTTTGGTAAATTTGATGGTCTGTGTCATCTGCTTATTGTAAGAGAAAATGTACTCTCTGAGCGTACATCATTGGATTTTAACAACTTAAATTTTTGGGCGGGAGTTTCAATTCGTGTACAATTCATTTTCTTCAATACTTGCTTCAGCCTTTAGTAAGTATTTTTATTAATTTTTATTCCAAGGCAATCAATGAGTGAATATCTTTTTACATCAGAATCTGTTTCTGAAGGACATCCTGACAAATTAGCTGACCAAGTTTCAGACAGCATACTGGATGCCATTTTAACCCAAGATCCAACTGCCCGTGTAGCGGCAGAAACATTAGCTAATACCGGTTTAATCGTATTAGCCGGTGAAATTACTACCACCGCTAATGTTGACTATATTAAAGTAGCACGCGATGCGATTAAACGCATTGGCTACGATAACACTGATTACGGCATCGACTATAAAGGTTGTGCAGTTTTAGTGGCTTACGACAAACAATCTCCTGACATTGCACAAGGTGTTGATGGTGCGCATGACGACCCGCTAGACCAAGGTGCAGGTGACCAGGGTTTGATGTTCGGTTATGCGGTAGATGAAACCCCGCAATTGATGCCATTACCAATCTGGTTGAGCCACCGTTTGATGGAGCGCCAGGCGCAACTGCGTAAAGACGGCCGTCTGCCATGGCTGCGCCCGGATGCAAAATCGCAGGTGACCGTGCAGTATGTGGATGGAAAACCATACAAAATCGATACTGTGGTTGTGTCGACACAACATGCACCGGAAATGACGCTGGAACAAGTGCGCGAAGCAACGATTGAAGAGATTATTAAGCCAGTATTGCCGAGTGAACTGATTAAAGGCGATATAAAGTTTCTGGTGAACCCGACCGGCCGTTTCGTTATCGGTGGCCCGCAAGGCGATTGCGGTTTAACTGGTCGTAAAATCATTGTAGATACTTACGGCGGCGCGGCTCCTCACGGCGGCGGTGCATTCTCCGGTAAAGATCCTTCAAAAGTTGACCGCAGTGCGGCTTATGCCGGTCGTTATGTCGCTAAAAACATCGTGGCTGCCGGTTTGGCAACACGTTGTCTGGTGCAGGTGAGTTATGCGATTGGCGTGGCAAAACCGACTTCTGTGATGGTGGAAACTTACGGTACAGGTAAAGTGTCGAATGAAGTGCTGACGCAATTGGTGCTTGAGCATTTTGACCTGCGTCCAAAAGGCATCGTCAAGATGCTGGATTTGTTGCGTCCGATTTACAGTAAAACAGCTGCTTACGGTCACTTTGGCCGTGATGAGCCTGAATTTACCTGGGAAAACACCGATAAAGCTCCGGCGTTACGCGCTGCTGCTGGTTTGTAAAGCAAGGCCGGAATGAATATTTAAGGTAAAAACCCTTTTATATTCATTCTGTTGCGGTATTGTGAATAAAACAATATCGCGTATAATGCGCACCACTTCTGAGGAGCGTTGCGAGAGCTGTCTTTTTGTACAGTCTCCTAGGCTCAGAAAATGTTTTAAACGACGCTCACCTATATTAACCGTGCCGGGCACGGGATACGGGTGAGATAAGTTTATATCTCTGTTATTCCCCATCCCCCCGGTCACACAATTCAAGGAAATTAACATGAATGCTGTGACTGCAGATTTTAAAACTATAGCGAATGATTACGTTATTGCTGATATCAATTTAGCGGCTTTTGGCCGTAAAGAAATCGCCATTGCCGAAACTGAGATGCCAGGCTTGATGGCAATCCGTCAGGAATATGCGGCAGCGCAACCGCTTAAAGGCGCCCGCATTACCGGTAGCCTGCACATGACGATTCAAACCGCCGTGCTGATTGAAACGCTTAAAGACCTGGGTGCTGAAGTGCGCTGGGCCTCATGCAACATCTATTCAACACAAGACCATGCTGCAGCTGCAATTGCGGCTGGCGGCACACCAGTGTTTGCGATTAAAGGCGAAACGCTGACTGAATACTGGGATTATACCCACCGTATTTTTGAGTGGACGGACGGTGGCTATTCAAACATGATTCTGGATGACGGCGGCGATGCAACATTGTTGTTACATCTGGGTACGCGTGCAGAAAAAGATTTATCAGTGATCGCCAACCCGACTTCAGAAGAAGAAACCTGCCTGTTTGCAGCAATCAAGGCAAAATTACAACAAGACCCAACATGGTACTCAACGCGTCTGGCGCAGATTATCGGCGTAACCGAAGAGACTACAACAGGCGTGCATCGTCTGTACCAAATGCACAAAGAAGGCAAACTGGCTTTCCCTGCGATTAACGTGAATGACTCAGTAACCAAGTCTAAATTTGACAACCTGTACGGCTGCCGTGAATCTCTGGTGGATGCGATCAAGCGTGCAACAGATGTAATGATTGCCGGTAAGATTGCAGTGGTCGCCGGTTACGGTGATGTAGGTAAAGGTTCAGCTCAGGCTTTGCGTGCACTTTCAGCGCAAGTGTGGGTAACTGAAATCGACCCGATCTGCGCATTACAGGCAGCCATGGAAGGTTACCGTGTAGTAACCATGGAATACGCTGCTGCACATGGCGATATTTTCGTAACTGCAACTGGCAACTACCATGTGATTACGCATGACCATATGGCAAAAATGAAAGATCAGGCGATTGTGTGCAACATCGGCCACTTTGACAATGAGATTGACGTAGCATCACTTGAGAAATACGAGTGGGATGAAATCAAGCCACAAGTTGACCACGTGATTTTCCCAGACGGCAAAAAAATCATTCTGCTTGCAAAAGGCCGTTTGGTGAATTTAGGCTGTGGTACCGGTCACCCAAGCTATGTAATGAGCTCATCATTTGCCAACCAGACCATTGCGCAAATCGAGTTGTATACTCAGACTGCAAAATACCCGGTAGGCGTTTATACTTTGCCTAAACATCTGGATGAAAAAGTTGCGGTATTGCAGTTGAAAAAACTGAATGCACAACTGACAACATTAACTGATACGCAGGCAGCGTATATTGGTGTGCAAAAGCAAGGCCCATTCAAGCCAGATACTTACCGTTATTAATTAATCTGCTGGCAGGCAAATAAATCTGTTAATAGATAAACAAGGAGCAGCCGCATGAAATTGTTACTGATTTGGGTTTTAAATGCACTGGCGTTATTGGCCGTTGCATACCTTGTGCCAGGTATTCATGTGGCTGGTTTTACTGCAGCGCTGGTTGCGGCACTGGTGATGGGTTTGGTGAATATGCTGATCAAGCCGATTCTGGTATTGCTGACGCTGCCGATTACAGTATTAACGTTAGGGCTGTTTATTTTAGTCATTAACGGCTTGCTGTTTTACGCTGTAGGTTCATGGCTGGAAGGTTTTAAAGTGGAAACCTTTCTCGCCGGCATGATCGGGGCGTTGCTTTACAGTTTATTTACCTGGGTATTATCTGCCTTGCTGATAGATAACAAATGAATGAAATGAATTAACATGAAGAACCCTAATCAGGAATTCGAGGTCAGTTTCGAGTTCTTTCCGCCAAAAACGACGGAAGGTGTAGAAAAGCTGCGCGAAACGCGCAAAGAGTTGGCAAAGTTCAATCCGGAATTTTTCTCGGTAACATTCGGTGCGGGTGGTTCTACGCGTGACCGCACTATGGAAACCGTGCTGGAAATCCAGCGTGAAGGCTATCAGGCCGCGCCGCATATCTCCTGCATTTCATCCAGCAAAGCTGAAATCCGCGACTTGCTGCAAACTTATCAGGCCCATGGCATTAACCGCCTGGTCACATTGCGTGGCGATGTGCCTTCGGGTGAGGTGAGTGCCGGCGATTTTCGTTATGCATCTGAACTTGTAGAATTTATTCGGGCAGAGACTGGCGACCACTTTTTTATTGAAGTGGCAGCGTACCCGGAATTTCACCCGGAAGCCAAAACGCCAGCAGCGGATTTACTGAATCTGAAACGTAAAATGGATGCCGGTGCCAATTCTGCAATCACGCAGTATTTTTATAACGCCGATGCTTATTTCAGGTTTGTAGATCAGTGCGATGACTTGGACATCACGATACCTATCGTACCGGGCGTCATGCCGATCTATAACATCACGCAACTGGCACGCTTCTCCAGCATCTGCGGTGCAGAAATACCGCGTTGGCTGAAGATGCGCCTTGAAGAATATGGTGATGATATGGCATCGCTACGAGCGCTTGGTGTGGATGTAGTGAGTGAACTGTGTGAAGCCCTGCTGGCTGGCGGTGCGCCTAGCCTGCATTTTTATACACTCAATCAATCTGCAACAATCAGTACTATTATTAACAATATAAGTAATAGCTGATTATTGATTTAACCGGCTGAGCTTTTCACAATTTAAGCCGTTCGTGCTGAGCTTGTCGAAGCACGAACGGTTATTAAGTGTAAAGTACCAGATCGATAGTTTTCAGTGCTACAAAAACCGGCCTGCATTTAATGCAAGGTCGGTTTTTCTTTATTCAGCAGTGCATCTTCAATAAACAGATACTCTTTCGTTTTGTCCGGGCCGGTTTTGCTGGCGCCCCAGGTTGTCATGAGTACAATCCAACGCATTTCTTCAATGCTGATAATAAGTTGCGGCAGGCTCATCGCAAGCTCTATTACCAATTCTCGTTGTGCTGAATTCAGGATGTTTGCGTTGACCAGGAATAAAATGAAACCAATGCTTTCACCGGAGATTTTTTTAAACTCATCTTCAGTAAAAATGCGGGTATTAGCATGCTGGGCATGTGTGAATAATGCAGGTTTTTCAACGGATGATTCCAGTTGATTAAACCAGTGAAATGCGCCGTTAATATCTTCTTCGTCAAATCCTGCAGCAGATAACTCTTTTGATAGGGTGTTATCGTCAGGTCTGAACTGTGAGTCAATGTAGTTTTCGAACATATAAACCAGTACTTCAAACATGATGTTTATCCTTTAAATTATTATTAACTTTAAGTGAGATGGTTTATGCAAATTTGTGAAATTAAAAACTACATAATTTTTTGATATTGTCCTCCTGTAAGGGTGGCTATTTTCCCCTCAAGTTCCAGTAACATTAGCATGGATGAAACAGCGCTCACCGTCAAGCCACTTAACGTAACTAGATTATCCAATGTGATCGGGTCGTAACCCATCGTTGTCAGTATTATATTAGCATCAGCATTCACAGATGAATTGGCTGAATGAATATCATGGTCCGATGTCAAATGAGATTGCGGATTTTGGCTCAAGTTCAGTTCTTCAACAATATCCTGCAGGCAATCTACCAGTTTTGCGCCTTGTTTAATCAACTGATGGCAGCCTTTGGACATGGGCGAGTGTATAGATCCGGGAATGGCGAATACTTCGCGTCCCTGTTCAGTGGCCAGTCTTGCGGTGATTTGTGAACCGCTTTGCAGGTTTGCTTCAACTACCAGGCAGCCAAGACTCAGGCCACTGATGATGCGGTTCCGTTTAGGAAAGTTCTGCGGTTTGGATGGGGTGCCGAGATCAAATTCAGAAATAATGAGCCCATTTTGTACGACCTGGTGAGCGAGGTCACGATGTTTAGCGGGGTACACAATATCCAGGCCGGTGCCAACAACAGCAATGGTGGCACCTTGTGCCTTGAGTGCTCCACGGTGTGCTGCGCCGTCAATACCTAGCGCTAATCCACTGACTATGCATAGGCCGTAAGCACAAAGGTCAGCGGCAAAAGCTTCGGCATTTTTTTCACCCTGCACACTGGCATTACGGCTGCCTACAATCGCAATGCTGGGCTGATTTAATAATGACAGATTGCCCTTTGCGTATAGAAAAGGCGGAGGGTCTGCAATTTCTAGCAGGGATTTTGGATACTCCGGGTCAGCAAGTGTAACGAGATGATTGTTGTGTTGGGACAGCCATAGTCTGGTTTGCTCCAGAGCATCAGCGTCATATCCACCAATAATCTCGCCGGCAATGCGTTCGCTGACAATTTCTCGCAGCTGTTTCGGATTGGCAGCATAAATGTTTTCAGGGCTGCCAAAGGCTTTTAGGAGCTGGCAAAACGTCTGTGGGCCTAGCCCTGAAACTCTGCCCAGGCTAACCCACAGCAATTTTTCTTCAATGACTGCACTGTGGTTCGCCATTGTTAAAAATCAAGGTGTTTGTACAGCGTCTTTAGTGTTGATTGATTCTGATGCCTGCATGATGATGCCATAAGAAATGCGGTCAAATACACGGAAAATCATCATTAAGCCAACACGTTCGTCCGGTAATTTGATCATGCCTGGCTCAAGTACCAAGCCACCATTTTTTTCAGCATTTTTCTCAAAATTCACAATTGCCTTGCCGTCTGCATCTTTTGAAACTTCAAAGTTAAGTTCTTTGAGTTTGGTTTTTGCATCTGACTTCTCTTTAGCTTCTTTGCTAGGCTCAGGATCTTTAATCACGCGGCCATAACGGTTAATGGCTAGCACATGGCCTATTTCCAGGCCATCATTTGAGCCACGGCTAATCGCAACAATGCTTTCAGGCCCGGCTTCAGCCAATCCGCCGTAAATTTTAATAATGCGGCCTCTGATGTCCGTTTCAGGGGCATGCGGTACAAAATTAGTGATGGCATCATCACCGGCTGGAACCAACCTGTCTTTAATAAAGATTTCTTCTTTGGCCTTAGTAATGGAGGCGGACGCAGGTTCACCGTATTTCGTTATTCTGGCATCGCCCAGATACACAGCCTCAACGCCTAAATTTTCTTTGCTATCTGGGTCAACAAGCATTTGGCCTGGCCTGTAAACGAACCAGTCAAGACCATCTTCTTCTTCGATTTTATTAATATAAATTTTCGTACCTGGGCTTAGTACCACGCGATTATCTTGACCGGCGATAATTCTTGGCGAGTTTGCTAATTGATCTTTTTCGATGACCAGTGGCTGGCTCAGAAAGGGTGCAATGACATTGAGCGGGATGGTAGATATGGCAACTTTGTCTAAAGGTTCTTCAACCACGCCCGGCTGTAGCGTAATCGTTTCGCGTAATAGTCTAAGCTCAGGTTTGCCGCTGCTGTAGTCAAGAAAAACAACATCGCCAGGATAAATCAAATGCGGATTTTTAATCTGAGTGCGGTTTAATTTCCAGACTTTTGGCCATAACCATGGGTCTTTAAGAAACTTGGATGAGATGCCCCACAGCGTATCGCCTTTTACGACAACATGGCGTTCAGGGTGATTCTTTTTGAGTTCGATTTCTTGTGCGTTGAGGTGGAAGCTTAAGCAACAAAACGTGAGCAGCGTTATAATATTGCGAAACATAATATAGATGACCTCAGACAAAATGCATTAAGAAGCATACGATTATATGCTAAAGAATTAGCGTATTAATCGCGAAATTAGGTTAAATCTATCACGTAATTCATTCAGCAATCAAGCTTTTATGGAAAAAGCTGAACATTAATAAACAATTTGAGTCTTAGGACGTACAAGTTTTAAATCAAGTTTCAATATAGGTAAATGAATTTTTATGGCGATTTTAGATATTCTTAATTATCCAGACCCAAGACTGCACACCGTAGCCAAGCCGGTGAAAGAGTTTGACGCATCATTGCGCCGTTTGATTGAAGATATGGCTGAGACCATGTATCAGGCTCCCGGCATAGGATTGGCAGCAACACAGGTGAATCAGCATATACAGTTGCTGATTATCGATACCAGTGAAACCAAAGATCAACTGCAGGTGTTTATTAACCCAAAAATCCTTGAGAGAGACGGTGAGCAGGTCTATGAAGAGGGCTGTTTGTCTGTGCCTGGTATTTATGACAATGTTACCAGAGCTGAGAAGGTTGTCGTTGAAGCCATGAATGCAAAAGGCGAGACTTTTAAACTGGAAGCGCATGGTTTATTGAGCGTGTGCATTCAGCATGAAATGGATCATTTGCTAGGCAAGGTATTTGTAGAGTATTTGTCACCACTCAAGCGAACCCGTATTAAAAATAAAATGCTGAAGCAGCAGCGCAATCGCCCAATGTAGTAAAAAGGTACTTCTATAAATACATATTTTGAGCGCATTATTGCGTTGCGCGGTGCTCAGTGCCTCGCTGTATAGCGCATACTATCTCGGCTCCTGCGCTCCGTGCGCCTTATACTGCATCCCAAACTATGCATTTATAAAAGCGCCTTACTTAAATTTAAAGGCAAAAAATTGAAAATTATCTTTGCAGGTACGCCTGAATTCGCGGTGCCGGCATTGGCTGCACTTATTGCAGCCGGGCATGAAATTGTTATGGTACTTACGCAGCCGGATCGTCCGGCTGGCCGTGGTATGAAATTAAAACCCAGTCCGGTGAAGGTGCTGGCCGAGCAGCATAAGCTGAACGTATTCCAGCCGGAAAGCCTGAAACCTTTAGAGGTGCAGGAGCAGATAGCAGCGATGAATTCTGATGTGATGATAGTTGCTGCGTACGGTTTAATTATTCCAACTACTGTGCTCAATATGCCTGTGCATGGCTGTTATAACATTCATGCATCTTTGCTGCCGCGCTGGCGCGGTGCTGCTCCGATACATCGCTCAATATTGGCGGGTGATGCTGAAAGCGGCGTGACAATTATGGAAGTAGTGCCGGCGCTGGATGCAGGTGCTATGGTAAGCAAGGGCGTTGTGCCGATTGGAGCAGAGGATACCACGCAGAGTCTGCATGATGCGCTGGCGCAGATAGGCGCAGGCCTGATGGTGCAGGCCATGCACGATCTGGAGGTGAACGGTGCCTTGCCGAGCACGCCGCAGGATGAGAGCCTGGTGACTTATGCGCACAAGCTAGAGAAGGCTGAAGCTGCGATTGACTGGCAGAACAGTGCAGCTGAAATATCACGTCAGATCAGGGCGTTCAATCCGTTTCCGGTGGCACAGACCAAGTTTAAAGGCGAAGTGTGCCGTATCTGGATGGCAACCGAGCAAAGCGCTGTAGAAAAGCCGACTTCAGCAATTCCCGGAGAAGTGGTCAGTGTTCAGGGCGGTTTGCTGGTAGCGTGCGGGCAAGGTGTGCTGAGTATTACCGAACTGCAGGCGCCGGGCGGCAAACGCATGAGTGCGCAGGCTTTTATACAGGGGCATCATTTAAAAGCTGGTGAACTATTTTCTGAGTAGTTTATTCATTGTTACATATTGGCTGCCTGTTTTTTGCTCTGGTTTTATTCTGGAACAGAAGCCTTGAATTTTCAGGGTATGCCATCATCTACATCGTATGTAGTTAGCTAATAAACAAGGATGGAAAATGTTAGGAAACTGGCTTAAAACAACGATATTGATGGCAGCAATTGTAGCGCTGTTTGGTGTGGTTGGCGCCGCTCTGGGCGGAGCCGGCGGCATGCTTATCGCATTGGTATTCGCTGCAGCGATGAATGTCTACGCCTACTGGTTTTCGGATAAAGCCGTGCTAAAAATGTATGGTGCCGAAGAAGTGACTGCAGATAACATGCAGTTCCGTAATTATTATCAGATGGTGAAATCACTGGCTGAAAATGCACAATTACCGATGCCGAAAGTATATGTAATTAACGAAACCCAGCCCAATGCTTTTGCTACCGGCCGCAATCCGGAGAATGCAGCGGTTGCTGCTACGACAGGTATTATGCAGATTTTGAGTGAGCGTGAATTGCGCGGCGTGATGGCACACGAGCTTGCGCATGTAAAAAATCGAGACACATTGATTTCTACCATTTCCGCCACGGTAGCCGGTGCGATTGCTTCTATCGCCCAGTTTGGCATGCTGTTTGGCGGGGGGCGAGACGATAACGGTGAGCGCAATGTGAATCCTATACTTGGTATTCTGGTCATGCTGCTGGCGCCATTCGCTGCATCTCTTATTCAAATGGCGATTTCGCGTTCACGTGAGTTTGAAGCCGACCGCGGCGGCGCTGAAATTAGCCGCGACCCGAAAGCGTTGGCAAGTGCGCTTGAAAAAATCCACAATTATGCACATCGGATTCCCAACGAAATAGCAGAAGCCCACCCTGAGACCGGGCAGATGATGATTATTAACCCGCTATCCGGACGTTCATTTGACAGCCTGTTCAGCACACATCCAAGAACGGAAGAGCGGGTAGAGAAATTAATGCAACTCGCCGCGCTATATTAAAACACCAGTTTTTAGCGCACCTGAATGAATATCCGTCATCAAAAATAAACCTCCTGAGCCGAATCGCTTCAGGAGGCTTGTGATTTGCAGCGCTGGCAGAATTAATTAATCTCTTCCTTTGCCTTTACCGCCCTTGTGTTTGCCATTGCCACGGCCATCGCGGTAATCATTTCTGTCATAACGGCCATCTCTATCTCCTCTGCCATAGCGATCATCTCTGTCGTAGTCACCATGACGATGCCGTTCGCGATAGACGGGTGCGTACTCATTACGGTACCAGCTATCCTGTACAAAATAGGCAGGATGGCCGCAGGCGTTGTAGCGACCGCAATAGCGCTTCCAGTTTTTGGCATGGCCTGGTGGCACGCGTAAATAAAGCGGCTCGTAATATACGTCAGCATGGCGATGTACAATGATAGGGTTGGTATATATCAATCGGGGCTGAGGGTAGGGGTAATCACCGATATCGATACGGCCGTAAAATCCCGGCTGACCGACACTGATCGAAACACCTACATCGGCAGCCAGTGCTGAGCCAGAGGCAGCAAGTAGTAACCCGGAGATCAGGAAACGTTTTAAAACATGCATACTATTCATGACAAAACTCCTTGTTGATAGAATGTTATTTAACGATTGATTAATTTTTACGATGACAGCCGATTAATAGCTTACCCCTATTTTGAGCGTTATCAAGTAAAATCGGGCTTTAGCATTTATAGCCAGAATCCATTTTGTATATTTCTCAACAAATCGCTGCTGATGCAGTAAATCAAGTATTGTCCGGTCGCAACTTAACGCTTGCATTGCCAGCCGCATTAGCAGCTTTTCCTGATGCGACACCGCAGCAGCGAGGGGCCGCGGCAGATTTAAGTTATGGCACGCTGCGCTTCTATGGCGAAACCAACGCCTATTTAACCTGCCTGCTTGAAAAGCCGTTAACCGATGATCGCATCTACACTTTACTATTGGTTGCGATTTATCAGTTACTGCATGACAAAGCCGATGCATTTACAGTGGTAAACCAGGCAGTGCATGCAGTCAGCCAGTTTAGGAAACCAACCCCTAAGCAGTGGGCAAAAGGGCTGGTTAATGCCATTTTGCGCAATTTTCTGCGTAGAAAAGACGAGTTTACGGCCAAGCTTGCCAACACTGAAGTGGCAACTTATTCGTACCCGCAATGGTGGATTAATAAACTCAAAGTGCAATATCCTGATCATTGGCAGTCCATATTGATTGCCGGCAATCAGCATCCACCCATGACCCTGCGTGTGAACACTAAAAAAATCAGCATTGAAGAATATTTACAGCTGCTGGAACGACAGGATATAGAAGCCAGTCATCTGGGCGGTCAGGCGGTGGTGTTATTAAAGCCGGTAGCGGTTGAAAAAATCCCCGGATTCAGTGATGGCGTGGTTTCTGTGCAGGATTACGGCGCGCAGCTTGCGGCGCAACTGCTTGATGCCGAAGCCGGTATGCGCGTGCTGGATGCGTGTTGTGCGCCCGGCGGAAAAACCGGCCATATTCTGGAGCTGGCTGATGTGCAGCTCACAGCAATGGATAGCGATGCCGGACGCTTGCAGCGTGTGCAGGAGAATCTTAGCAGGCTGGCGTTAAGCGCCGAGTTGCTGGCGGCCGATGCCGCAGTCGCGGATTGGTATGATGGAAAACCTTTTGATAGAATTCTCGCTGATGTGCCTTGTACTGCGTCAGGCATTGTGCGACGTCACGTTGATATCAAGTGGTTACGGCGTGAGGCGGATGTGGCTTCTTTTGCTGCGCAGCAGGCCAGAATTTTGCCTAATTTGTGGCAATTATTGGCAAAAGGCGGTAAATTGCTTTATGTAACATGCTCTGTATTTAATGAAGAAAATCAAACACAAGTGGATACATTCTTATTACAACATCCTGATGCAAAGCAGTTACATTTGCCTGTAGATTCTTTCAAAGACCTTGTCCAGCTCAATGGTCAGCTGGTGCCTTCAATCGCGCATGATGGTTTTTTCTATGCACTTTTGCAAAAAAATTAAACATCTGTTTTTTGCTTTAAGTTTTCTGCTGTTCGTAGATACGGCGGTGGCAGCGGGTAATAGCCTGCATATTCGCAGTGCAAATCTGATTACTTATGAAAATGAAGTGCTGCTGAATGCAGATGCCGAGATCAATTTGAGTCCGGAGATGGAAAAAGCGATTCTGAAAGGGTTTACCTTCAATTTTCTGATTGAGTTTCAGTTAATCTCGCCACGTCAGTACTGGTTTGATGATGAGCTGGTAACAACAGTGCAGCAGGTGAGTCTGAGTTATCACGCGTTATCGCGGCAATTCATTGTGATGCGTAATGAGCAACAGAGAACTTACGCCACTCTGGATGGGGCAATAGAAGATTTGTCAGTTATTCAGGATTTAAAAGTATTTGACAAATCTGACGTAGAAAAGGGTGAGCAATATACTGCGGTGCTAATGATGCGACTTGATCATAAAAAACTGCCTAAAGCACTGCAGGTAGAAGGCATGGGCTCAAATGACTGGAAAATGAGCTCGCAGCGTTTTGAGTGGTCGCCGAATATATTCAAATGAAATACATCGTATATATCAGTGCGTTACTAGGTGTGGTGCTGCTGTATTTGCTGTCAAATGCCAGTGCCAACACTGCCGCGTCGGGTGAATATTACACACTGCTGGTAGCACTGAATATTGCGTTGGCGGTGTTGTTGCTGGTTTTGATTGGCTACCAGCTTTTCAGCCTGTATCGCAATATTCGTGAGCGTGTGATGGGGAGTCGCTTTACGCTGCGACTGCTAGGTTCGTTTGCACTGATGGCGATTATTCCAGGATTGATTGTGTATATGGTGTCGGTCAATTTCCTGACACGTTCGATTGAGTCATGGTTCAACGTTAAAGTGGAGTCGGCGCTGGAAGGCGGTTTGAATCTGGGACGTACCGCCCTCGATATCATGTTGGCCGATGTGAAGGAAAAAGGCGAGAGTATGGCTACCAGTCTCGCTTTTCAGCCTGCTAATACACACTATACCTTGCTGAATGACCTGCGGGAAAAAAGCGGCATTCAAGATGCCACTTTGCTGACACCGCAAGGCCGGATTCTGTCGGTATCAAGCAGCGATTCGAGCAGCTTCTTACCGGAACTGCCGACGGTGACTCAGCTCCGGCAGGCACGTCAGCGTATTTACGGCAATATTGAGCCGATTGCAGGCAAGGGGCTGTTTTTGCGTGTATTAGTGCCGGTTAGCGTGCAGGATATCGCGGGTGAAACTCGTATATTGCAATTATTGCAGCCAGTGCCTAAAACACTTGCGACCACGGCTGAGGCGGTACAGGATGTTTATCAGGATTACCAGCAGCTATCTTATAGCCGAACTGCATTGCGTGAAGTATTCGCACTCACGCTGACACTGGTCATGATGCTTGCAATGTTTACTGCAGTTGCGATTGCATTCGTGTTAAGTCGCAGGCTGTCTGCTCCACTCACAGTGCTCACTGAAGGCACCAGGGCGATTGCGAGCGGTGATTACAGTATTATTTTGCCGGCACACGGTAAAGATGAGCTAGGCGTACTGGTGCAGTCATTCAACAGTATGACGCAACAACTGGGAGATGCCCGCAAGGCCGCAGACAGAAACCGTGCACGGGTTGAGGCGGCACGCGGTTATCTTGAGACCATACTGGCGCATTTATCGTCTGGCGTGTTAGCGCTGAATGAGCGTGGTGAATTGCGTACTTTTAATGAAGCCACGGTAAATATACTGGGTGTGTCGCTGGAGGGGTATGTCGGCTTTACGCCAGATATGATTATTGCAAAACAGGCACAGCTGGCAAATTTCTTTCAGGCGATTGCATTAAATAGTCAGTTAGAGGCAAATCAGAAGAGTGCACAGAAAGAAGACGCACAGACGCAGATTGAGATAGCGACAGCGCAGGGTAAGCAAATTATTACATTGCGCGGCACACGCTTGCCAGATGGCGGTTATGTGGCAGTGTTTGATGATGCAACCGCGATGGTGCAGGCGCAACGAGATGCAGCCTGGGGAGAGGTGGCAAGGCGCCTGGCGCATGAAATCAAGAACCCGCTCACACCGATCCAGCTTTCAGCAGAACGCATGGCGCATAAGTTGCACGACAAACTGCAAGCTGATGATGCAAAAATGTTAAAACGCTCTACAGAGACTATCGTAAACCAGGTCGATGCATTGAAAAAGATGGTGAACGAGTTCAGCGAATATGCACGCTCGCCGGCACCGCGTTTGGATAAGCTGGATTTGAATATGCTGATTCGTGAAGTGATGTCACTCTACGATTTGCCAAAAATTAAAATGGAGCAACATTTAACAACACAAGCATGTACTATTAAAGGCGATAGTACCATGTTGCGTCAGGTACTGCATAATTTACTGCAGAATGCTCAGGATGCATTGGCAGGTAAAGAGTCCCCCGTGATTTCAGTGACTACAGAAAATATGAATGGCATGCTGGTATTGACGCTGCAAGATAATGGCGGTGGTTTTTCTGCAGATATGATGCCGCATATTTTTGAGCCTTATATGACTAGTAAGCCGCATGGCACAGGGCTTGGCCTGGCCATTGTAAAAAAGATCATTGATGAGCATAGAGGCAGCATCAAGATAGAGAATGTTAGCAGTAATGATGGAGTAGCATTAGGGGCAACTGTTACGATAAGTATTCCGCTATTTATCGAAGCAGCAAAAAACTGATTTAACCTAAGTCTATTTAACTATAACCAGATAAATATTCAGATAAAAATATGACATCAAAACATATATTAGTAGTGGATGATGAAGTTGGTATCCGTGAGTTATTGCGCGATATTCTTCAGGATGAAGGCTATCGTGTGGATTTGGCAGAGAATGCAGCGGCAGCGCGTGCGATGCGTTTGCATGAGCGTCCTGACGTCGTGTTGCTGGATATTTGGATGCCGGACTGCGATGGCATCACTTTACTCAAAGAGTGGGCGAATGGCGGCCTGCTGACCATGCCTGTGGTGATGATGTCAGGCCACGGCACTATTGATACCGCGGTTGAGGCCACGCGTATTGGAGCATTCGATTTTCTGGAAAAACCAATCGCACTGCAAAAATTACTCAAGACCGTAGCCAATGCATTAAAACATAGCGAGCAATTGCCCAAGTCGGAAATGACTCTGGCAAATCTCGGTAAAAGCCAGATTATTACGGCGCTGAAAGAGCGTCTCGAAAAAATTGCTTCCAGTGTTAATCACGGCCCTAGCCCCGTGCTTCTTATCGGGCCTAAAGGCTGCGGTGCCGAACTTTGCGCACGCTTTTTACAGCTTGCAAATACGCCCTGGCTGCAACTGATGGAGTTTGGCCAGTTGGTCACAGCGCCTCTGGATATTCTGGAGCCAATACGAGATGGCGTGCTGTATATCAGTGAAATTGCCGAACTGAACAAGACCGAGCAAAAGGGTTTACTGCTGCTAATCACTAAATCTGAAAAGTACAATGTGCGTGTGGTATGCGCGACCAGTGAGAATCTGCCTAAACTGCAAGCTGAAGGCTTGTTTGACCACAATCTTCTGCAGATTTTATCCGCTGTTTCCTTGCGTGTTCCTGCGCTGGAGGAGCATAAAGAAGATATTCCTGATCTGGCAGTAGCCATAGCCAATCTGCAATTCGAGCTTGCGGGTGTTCCTTATTGCGAATTTGATATCGCTGCCTTAAACGCTCTGCGCAATGCATCATGGCCAGGCGATATTGCCCAGCTGGATACAGTGATACGCAATCTGATTCAAACCAGCCTCGGTGACAAAATAACACTGGATGATGTGCATCGCGTTATGACTCAGTTTGGAGAGGCTCAGCAGCATGCCAAGCCCGAGTCTTTAGAGCAGGGTGCGTTACCCGCAGCGATTGAGACTGGATTTGATAAGCCGTTACGAGAAGCACGGGATGAGTTTGAGCGGCTTTATTTCACCCACCACATAAAAAATGTTGCGGGTAACATGAGTAAACTTGCAGAGGTTGCCGGTTTGGAGCGCACGCATCTATACCGCAAACTTAAGCAGCTGGATATCAAGATCAAGGGGTAGTTTTTAATTCGTCTCAATGCGGATCTACTCTGGCGAATAGCTAATCTATTGCCAGCCGTGTAAAAAGTTGAACATGTAAAAAAGAGTGTAATTAAAATGGCAAAAGAGAATCTGCAGCAGTTGCGACAACTTATCGCACAGCAGGCGGCACGTATGATGGCAGAAGATGGTGTTTCTGATTTTGCCTATGCCAAAAAGAAAGCCGGGCGGCAGCTTGGCGCTGTTGAAAACAGCATCATGCCCTCTAATGCAGAGATTGAAGAGGAGCTCAAGCACTACAATGCATTATTTTTAAGTGAAGAGCAGCCAGAGAACCTTTACGATCTAAGAATTAATGCGCTGTTTACCATGCAGCTACTGGACAGGTTTAATCCGCATTTAACCGGATCAGTACTGGACGGCACAGCCGGCCTCATGTCTGAGACTCATATTCATCTGTTTGCCGATAGCGTCAAAGATGTAGAGATGTTTCTGCTCAACCAGCAAATTCCGTTTGACGTGAATGAAAAATCCTATCGCATCATGAATGACGGCAAGCGTGATAAAAAAGGCGACAGTCGCAAGACGGTGCCTGTTTTTACTCTGGAGACTGAAAAGGGTTTAATCAGACTCAGCGTGTTTGATGTGGATGACATCCGGGTTGCAACAAAGCGCGCTGCTGATGGCAGTAATGCTGACAGGCTCGATATTGAAGGTGTAAAGGCTTTGCTGGGGCAGTGAGTTTCGTCTTCTATTTGCCGGGAGCATGTGTTAGCAGGCGCCCGGCAAAAGTATTCTGGATTAAGCGGCTTTTAACCAGCGTGCAACATCCATTGCAAAGTAAGTCAGAATGCCGTCAGCGCCGGCGCGTTTAAAAGCGAGCAGGCTTTCCAGTACGCAGGATTTTTCATCCAGCCAGCCGTTCTGTGCGGCAGCTTTCAGCATCGCATACTCACCGCTTACCTGATAAGCGTAAGTCGGCACACCGAACTCGTCTTTGACGCGGCGCACAATATCCAGATACGGCATGCCGGGCTTTACCATGACCATGTCAGCACCTTCGGAAATATCCAGTGCAACTTCCTGCATGGCTTCATCGCTGTTGGCCGGATCCATCTGGTAAGTATATTTATTGCCTTTGCCTAAATTACCCGCAGAACCGACAGCGTCACGAAACGGCCCATAGAATGCAGAGGCATATTTGGCCGAGTACGCCAGAATTTTAGTGTGTATGTTACGTGTGCTTTCCAGTGCCTCGCGAATCTGGCCAACACGGCCGTCCATCATGTCGCTGGGCGCAACGATGTCGGCACCGGCGTTAGCGTGGGAGATCGCCTGTTTAACCAGCACTTCTATCGTTTCATCGTTCAGCACATAGCCGGACTCATCAATCAGGCCATCCTGGCCGTGCGTGGTGTAAGGGTCAAGCGCTACATCAGTAATCACGCCCAGCTCAGGGTAAGCAGCCTTCAATGCCGCAACCGTGCGTTGTACCAGGCCGTCAGGGTTAAATGCTTCAGCAGCATCCAGGCTTTTATACTGGCTATCAACCACCGGAAACAGCGCAATCGCAGGAATTCCAAGCTGTACACATTCTGCGGCAGTTTTCAGCAGTACATCGATACTCTGGCGTTTAACACCAGGCATGGAGGCCACTTCTTCGGTACGGTTCTCGCCATCAAGCACAAATACCGGATAAATCAGGTCGTTGCTGGTGAGTACATGCTCGCGCATCAGGCGGCGTGAGAATTCATCTTTACGCATGCGGCGCGGGCGGGCATAGGGGTAGCTCATAATTGATTCCTTAAATAGGCTTTCAGGCAAACACTTTTGCTAATTCAACACCCGGTTCCGGCTGGCGCATGAATGCCTCACCGACCAGAAATGTATGTACGTTATTTTTACGCATCAATGCCACGTCATCTACAGTGAAAATGCCGGATTCCGTCACTACGATTTTATTTTGCGGAATGCGCGCCAGCAGGCCTAAAGTGGTGTCCAGCGTGACTTCGAAAGTACGCAGGTTGCGGTTGTTAATACCCAAGAGCGGCGTTTCCAGCTGCAGGGCGAGCTCGAGCTCTTCACCGTTGTGCACTTCTACCAGTACCGCCATGCCTAAATCATGCGCAATTTTCTCAAGTGTACGCATGGTTGCCAGATCAAGTGCCGCAGCAATCAGCAGAATACAGTCGGCGCCCATGGCACGTGCTTCAAATACTTGATAGGGATCTATCATGAAGTCTTTGCGTAATACCGGTAGGCTACATGCGGCACGCGCCTGTTTCAGGTATTCGGGGCAGCCCTGAAAGTATTCAACGTCAGTAAGCACTGACAAACACGCTGCACCGCCTTGCTCATAGCTTTTTGCAATATCTGCTGGCCTGAAGTCTTCGCGGATAATGCCTTTGGATGGGCTGGCTTTTTTAATTTCAGCGATCACGGCTGATTTGTTATTGGCAATTTTGCTGCGAATGCTGCCCACAAAATCGCGTGGCGCCGCTGCGGCTTTGGCATCTGCCTGTACTTCAGCCAGCGGTTTCTGCGCTTTCGCAGCTGCAACTTCTATAACCTTGGTGGCAATGATTTTATTCAGTATGTCTGACATGATTTGGTTTCACTTAAATACATTTAAAATTACAAGTTATCAGAGAGCCTTATTGGTATTTTATGCCGTTGTGCATCACCCAGCCCGCCACATGATCACCCTGTGGCGCATGATGTGTCCAGTGTATTACGCCGCCTTTTGGGTTGTACACATATTCACCGTAAAAACTGATTTCATCGCCGGTTTGCAGCGGCACTCTTGGAGCCAGATCGATATTGTGCGCAAATAATAATGTCTGCTGCGCATTGATTTTTACCAGAAACTTTTGATGCCTTGAGCCCTTGTCGTCATCTTTAAGCAGCTTGATGACAACGCCGTGCCCGCTAACCTGAACATCACTTTTTTTGGCTTTAAAAGCCTGTTCTATTTCGGCATTGCTAACTTCAGCTGTTGTTGTAGAGCTGTCAGCTTCAAGCTGTTGCAAGTGATTGGTTTCAGGCTTGCCGCAAGCGCATAGTGCTAACGCCAAGCACAGCGCTAATAGCAGATTTTTTACGTGATCGCTCATGCTTTAGTCAGCGACACCAGTTCCTGTAGTTTCTGCATGGCTTTGCCGCTATCGAGCATCTCAGCTGCCGTGGCGATGCCGTCCTGTAGCGTAGGCGCTAGTCCGGCTACGTAAATGGCGGCACCTGCATTCAGTAATACGATATCTCTTGCAGCGCCGGTTTTTCCGGAAAGTACGTCCAGCACCATGGTTTTGGATTGCTGGGCGTCGCTTACTTTAATACTGCTTAAATCATGCAAACGCATGCCGAATTGCTGCGGATTGACAACATACTCCTGCACAATACCGTTCTTCAGTTCCGCGACATAAGTGTCGCCGGTGAAAGAAATTTCATCCATGCCGTCAGCGCCGCATACCACCATGACATGCTCGCTGCCTAACTGTTTTAAAACATGTGCGAGCTTGGCGGTTAAGCTTGCCGAAAATACGCCTAATAGCTGGTTTTTTGCGTGAGCAGGGTTAGTGAGCGGTCCCAGCAGGTTAAACATGGTGCGCACCCCAAGCTCTTTACGCACCGGGGCTGAGTGTTTCATTGCGCTGTGGTGGTTAGGTGCAAACATGAAGCCCAGACCGATTTTGTTAATGCAGCTCGCAACTTGCTCCGGAGTTTGGCTGACACTCACGCCTAAAGATTCGAGTACATCTGCACTGCCGCAGACTGAAGATACCGAACGTCCGCCATGTTTGGCGACTTTGGCGCCGGCAGCAGCAGCAACAAAGGCGCTGGTGGTAGAGACATTAAAGGTCTGGATGCCGTCGCCGCCAGTGCCGCAGGTGTCGATCAGGTGTCTGGACTCTTCTACA
>Ga0255338_1001438_pt1 | contig 45206 bp, 31 predicted proteins | sample MeOH1_35cm_T4_19_FD_203715 | JGI IMG/M metagenome (GOLD analysis project Ga0255338, IMG submission 203715) | Sandy soil microbial communities from University of British Columbia, Vancouver, Canada - MeOH1_35cm_T4_195 | ecosystem: Engineered > Artificial ecosystem > Sand microcosm > Unclassified ...
ACAGTTGAGTTGCCATCAAAGCTTGATATTCCGAATGTGTTTACACCAAACGGAGATGGAAGCAACGATGTATTGTTCCTGAAAACAGCGAACTTAACCGAAATTATCGCAACAATCTATGATCGTTGGGGTAATATGGTATACGAGGTAACCAGTACAACAGGAAACATTGCATGGGATGGTAAAAACCAATCCGGAAAAGAATGTCCTGCGGGAACATATTTCTATATCATTAAGGCTACCGGTAAAGATGGCAAAGCCTTTGACCAAAAAGGAAATGTAAGTTTATACAGGTAAGATTAACTTTTTAAAAATAACCCCGGTATAGGATATATCGGGGTTATTTTGTTTTAACAGATTTTGGCATGTTTGTTGGAACCCAAAAATATATTTTATTATAGTAAGATATCAAATACAAAACGATCAACTCCAAATATAATTTTTGTAAATTTGGACATGATGGGTATCAAACAATTTTGACTCATTTAAAACTTTACGTTATGAAAAAAATATTATTTCTGCTTATGATTTTATCTGTGATAAAACTAAGCGCGCAAACCAGTTGTCAGACTGCGCAACCCTTTTGCGCTGCAGGGACTTCGGGAGTTACATTTCCTGCAACCGTGAATGGTCCGGCAGCGCAGTCAGGTCCAAACTATGGTTGTTTGGGTACTCAACCTAATCCAGCCTGGTATTATTTACAGATTAGTCAGTCAGGTAACCTTGATATTTTAATACAAGGCCAGATTGGTCAAAATCCGGGACAGGACGTTGACTTTATTGCCTGGGGGCCTTTCAGCAGTTTGGCAAATATCTGTAATAGTTTAACGGCCGGAAATACCATTGATTGCAGTTATTCATCGAGTTTTACGGAAACCCTTAATATTGTTAATGCGGTAGCAGGGCAGTATTACATGGTGTTAATTACAAATTTCGCAAATGTGCAGCAGAATATTGTGTTTAATCAATATGCTGGAAACGGTTCAACTAACTGTTCTCTTCTTGCCAGCAACAGTGCTATATGCGCAGGTAGTAATGCTACCGTTGTGGCCAATAACAGCACCAATCTTACCAATCCAAGTTATTCATTAAATCCAGGGGCTTTAACCTCTCCAAATCCAACATTTGTGGTAACACCCACTGTAACTACTACGTACACGGTTTATGTCACGGGTACGAATAATCAAAGCCAGGTTCAAACGGTAACAGCAACAGCAAACGTAACAGTTAATCCTCAGCCAAATATGTCGCCAAGTTTTACACAGGCAACCTGCACTAGTAGTACTAATGCTGTTAATCTTGGTCTTAGTTTTTCAGGCGGATCTTCAACGCCTAACTATACTGTAAACTGGAGTCCAACGCCTGGTTCAGTTACTTCCAACACTCAAACTTCAGCAACAAATTTAATAGGTGGAACAACCAACGTAACCGTTACTTCAACAGGAGGGTGTTCTACCACAGCTACTTTTACAATGGCGGCAGTACCAGGTCCGGTTGTATTTAATATAACTCCAACGGGCGGCATTTATTCTGTTACCTGCGAAACGCCTACTGTTACTTTAAATGCTTCACCTGGCACATATACTTATAGTTGGCTAAGCTTGAGCAACTCATTCAGTGGAACACCTGTGTCATTTGGCTCATCAAACCTTGGTAACTATACTGTAACCGCCACCGATCCTTTAACTGGTTGTAATTCGCAGCAAACCTTTACGATAGGATTAAACACGACTATACCAAGTTCAACGGTAAATCCAACTGTGCAGAATATAACATGTGCAACGGGAGCAGCTACGTTTACGGGAACAGTTTTATCACCAACAGTAAATTTTGTACATGAGTGGTATTGTCCTCAGAATCCATATCCGATAGGTCCTCCGACCTTTACATCCAATAATATTAATTCGCCTTTCTCTTCGGGTTGCGGCCCTGGTACATATACGTACGTAGTGAAAGATGTAACCAATGGATGTGTAACCACTAAAACAGTGGAAGTAATTTCAGCCTCAGGCTTTCCAACATTTAATACATCAAGTACATCGAATTACTCTGTAGGTTGCGCATCAATGAGTGTTACCACCTTGTGTATGATTAATGCAGCTTCACAAACCAGCGCAGGTGTTACGTATTTATTTCTTCCTCCGGGCACACCATCAGCTGTTCCAGTTCCAACCAACGTTTTTGGAGCTCAGTCGTGTACAAACTTAACAACACCAGGAAACTGGACGCTTGTTGTGCAGGATCAGGGTAACTTTTGCCAGACAGCCTTAACAGTACCTATTTTACAGAATACATTTGCACCTCATGTTATGGCTACCTTTTCACCGAATTCTCAAACCTTAACCTGTTTTAATCCAACAATACTGGCAACCGGAACATCGAGTACTCCGGGCACATTTATAAGCTGGAACGTACCATCAACACCACCTTTACTAACAACAAGCACAGTGGCATTGGGCCCATCAACAGGTCCGCCGCCAAGCCTAACAAATACAGTTTATGCTACGTATACGGTAATAGCAACCAATACCGTTAACTCTTGTAAATCAACATCACTGGTTGTTGTAAATCAGAACTTCAGGGTTCCAACCCCATTAGGAGCAGTAGGAAATCCATCAGTAATCAATTGTAATAATCAGCCAGTAATATTAAGTTATACAAATAACGCTGCTAATTCTGGAATACAGGGAGCGGTAGGAATAGTAGACAGTTGGATGGGTCCTGCACCCCAGACAAGCCTAGCAGCACAAACCTACAGCGCTTACGTGGCAGGTATTTATACTCTTACGGTTCACGATTCCAAAAACGGATGTGTAGGATCAAAGACGTTTACAGTAATAGATCAAACGCAGCCACCGGTTATATTAAATTCTGTGTCAATAGCAACTTTGGATTGCGGAACAGGTACAGGTTCCAGCGCATTATCAACCAGCCTACAGGTTGTGCTTAGTCAATCATTATCTACATGGTCAATTTTATTTAAGTCGTATCCATCAGGTGCAAATTTTGGTCCGGGAGCTACCGGGCAGGCTGTTATTACTGCACCAAATGGTCTTACTTCTACCGGATCGAGCACATCTCAGGTTATCACTACTGACTTATCCGGAACAATAGTTTATATTGTGATCAATCAACAAACAGGTTGTCGTGCAAGCGGAACAATCAATATTGTGCCTGGGGCCATAGCCGCAGACTTCACACCTAACGCTACAACAGGTTACGCACCGTTGAACGTTAATTTCACTAACAACTCATCAACGAGTACCGGAGCCAGCAGTATTACTTCAGTGTGGAGCTTTGGAAATGGCGCAAGTCAAACCACTACTACCAATATCGGAACCTCCGCAGTTTACAACTCACCAGGAACTTATACCGTGATGCTGATCTCGGCTAAAGGATCATGTTCAGATACTGCGTACAAAGTGATAACAGTTGAGTTGCCATCAAAGCTTGATATTCCGAATGTGTTTACACCAAACGGAGATGGAAGCAACGATGTATTGTTCCTGAAAACAGCGAACTTAACCGAAATTATCGCAACAATTTACGATCGTTGGGGTAATATGGTATATGAGGTAACCAGCACCACAGGAAACATTGCATGGGATGGTAAAAACCAATCCGGAAAAGAATGTCCTGCGGGAACATATTTCTATATCATTAAGGCTACCGGTAAAGACGGCAAGGCTTTTGACCAAAAAGGAAACGTAAGTCTTTACAGGTAAGATTTAATTACTAAATTCTGTTGAAAATCCCGATATAAAAAAATCGGGATTTTTTTATGTTAAACTTTTGCATTCCGAATAAAACCTTAAATTTGGAGCACTTAAATTCTCAGTATGAACATTCACGAATATCAGGGTAAAAGTATTTTAAAGAGCTACGGCGTAGCTATACAGGAAGGAATTGTTGTTGACACTCCGGAGCAGGCAGTTGATGCAGCCAAAGAATTAAAAACAAAATATAACAGCGACTGGGTTGTTGTAAAAGCTCAGATTCATGCAGGAGGCCGTGGTAAAGGCGGTGGAGTAAAACTCGCAAAAAATCTTGACGAAGTAAAGGAAAAGGCTTCACAGATAATCGGTATGCAGTTGGTTACTCCCCAAACCGGACCTAAAGGAAAAAAGGTGAATAAAGTACTAATTGCTCAGGATGTATATTATCCCGGAGCAACTCCAACAAAAGAATTTTACATGAGTGTTCTTCTGGACCGTGCTAAAGGCCGTAATACAATTATTTATTCTACCGAAGGAGGAATGGATATTGAAGCTGTTGCCGAGCATACTCCTGATAAAATTTGGAAAGAAGAAATTGATCCGCGTGTTGGTTTACAGGCTTTTCAGGCAAGAAAAATTGCTTTTAATCTAGGTGTAAGCGGTAACGCTTTCAAAGAGATGGTGAAATTTGTTACTGCATTGTATAAGGCTTATGAAAGCATTGACGCTTCTTTATTTGAAATTAATCCTGTTTTAAAAACAAGCGATGATAAAATAATAGCAGTTGACAGTAAAGTTTCATTTGATGATAATGGATTGTTCCGTCATCCTGATTATGCGGCAATGCGTGATGTTACTGAAGAAGATCCAATTGATGTTGAGGCACGAAATGCGGAATTAAATTACGTAAAGCTAGATGGAAATGTAGGCTGTATGGTTAATGGTGCAGGACTAGCTATGGCAACCATGGATATCATTAAATTAAGCGGAGGAGAGCCTGCAAACTTTTTAGATGTCGGTGGCACAGCAAACGCCGAGCGCGTTGAGAAAGCCTTCCGCATCATTCTTCGCGACAAAAATGTAAAAGCAATTTTGGTTAATATATTTGGTGGAATCGTTCGTTGCGACCGTGTTGCGCAAGGAATTGTGGATGCATATAAAAATATGGGCACAATTAATGTTCCAATAATTGTTCGTTTACAAGGCACAAATGCTGAAGCTGCCAAAAAATTAATCGACGAATCCGGATTAAAAGTGTACTCTGCAATTGAGTTCCATGAGGCAGCGGCGTTGGTTAACAAATTATTAAAATAATTGTAAAAAATCTTATATTTATAAAATGAACAAATCAACTCTATTATTCTTATCAGCCTTATCGCTGTTTACATTCAGTAACTGCGGAGATGGCGAAAAAACAGATGAAATAGAAACAGCGGATTCTGTTAAAACAGAAGAACCTAAAACCAATCCTGTTTCGGAAACATTTTTCCAGGTTCCATCACCGGGTGAGATGCTTACTTTCATTAAAATGGTTGGAGGTAAAAACAACAAGAATACCACATTTTTAAATCCCCCATCAAACGAAAAAAATTATACCGATCCGAAATTAAAAGCAGTGAATTTTGGTATTTATAGCTGCGACTTAAGTTATTGCAGTATTTTTGAAATTGGCTCTGAGGCATTGAAATACTTTAAAACAGTAAAAACAATGGGCGATCAGATTGGCGTTTCCACTGCTATTAAACCTGAAGTTTTGAAACGTTTGGAAAGCAACATTGGTTCGCCGGACTCTCTGGCGGTAATTACCGACGATGTTTATTTCTCTTCTTTTGAAACGCTTGAGAACAGCAAACAGGGCCCGACTTTGGCTCTTGTGGTTGCTGGGGGATGGATTGAAAGTATTTACATAGCAACTAATCTGGCTAAGTATGAAGAGAAAAGTCCAATTATTGAACGTTTGGCCGATCAAAAATACACACTCGAGAATTTGATCGAATTCCTTAAAAAACACGAATCTGATCCAAATGTAGCTGCCGTTAAAGCTGATTTTGAAAGTTTACTTATTGAATTCAACAAGATCACCGAAAAGGATGTTGAAGCAAGCGCTAAAGACGGAGGCAAAACAACTATGCTGGGTGGTGGAAAACAACTAGTAATTACTGAGCCAGTTTATAAGTCAATAGTTGAAAAGATCAAGGCTGTGCGTAACTCTTACACATTAACAAAATAAAATATTTATCATGAAATACGTTATAACCATAATTTTTGCTGCATTAATAAGTACTTCCGTGTTTTCCCAAGCCGGAGTGTGTGGCCAGTTTCATAAAAAATATTGCGTGTTGGAAAAAGCCAAAAATGAAAAATGGCAATACAATGCACAAAGTAAAAGCGGTCTGTTCAATCAGGGGATGACTTCTAAATTGCGTTGCGTAATCTATAAAGGAATGGATTACAGAATTTCAGTTTGTTGTGAAACAGTTTTAGGAGATAAAGTAAATTATAAGATTTTTGATTCACGTACTAACGAATTGTTGTTTGACAATACTGCTGCTGAAGATACCCAGGTTTTCGAATTTCAAAGTGTTAGCACTCGTCAGCTGGTAATTGAAGTAATGGTTCCTCAGGGAGCAACAGAAAAAGATAAACACAAAGCTACTGATGCAGCATGTGTTGGTTTATTGATCGAGCATAAAATCACCGATAAACAAGGATTCTCTCAGTATTAATAGAAAATTAAATTACAGGAACCCGGCCGGAAACGGTCGGGTTTTTTTGTTTAATTTTATCCAAAATAAAACATGTCTGTTCATAAGGAAATAAAGAAAGTAACTACACACGTACTTCAGGAAATGAAACAACGTGGCGAGAAAATTTCAATGCTTACCGCGTATGATTACACCATGGCCAGGATTATTGACAGTGCCGGAATTGATGTAATACTTGTTGGAGACAGTGCCAGTAATGTAATGGCAGGTCATGAAACAACATTGCCAATCACCCTGGATCAGATGATTTATCATGCGAGCAGTGTTATAAGGGCAATTGATCGCGCCCTGGTAGTTGTTGATTTACCTTTTGGAGCCTATCAGGGGAATTCAAAAGAAGCCTTGTATTCCGCTATACGAATTATGAAAGAAAGTGGCGCTCATGGAGTAAAACTTGAAGGCGGGCGTGAGGTTAAAGAAAGTATAGAACGGATTTTAACAGCAGGAATTCCTGTAATGGGACATCTTGGTTTAACTCCGCAAAGCATATATAAGTTTGGAACTTATACAGTAAGAGCGAAAGAAGAAGATGAAGCAGAGAGATTAATAGATGACGCTATACTATTGGAACAATATGGTTGTTTTGCTCTTGTGCTTGAAAAAATTCCTGCCGCCCTTGCGGAAAGAGTTGCAAAAAATCTGCATATTCCTGTAATTGGTATTGGAGCGGGTGGTGGAGTTGATGGTCAGGTATTGGTAACTCATGACATGTTGGGAATGACACACGAATTTAACCCTCGTTTTTTAAGACGTTATTTAAACCTTTATGAAAGCATGGGGAACGCCTTTCGCCAATATATTCAGGATGTGAAGAGTCAGGATTTTCCAAATGAAAAAGAACAATATTAATTTGTCTTTACATTTTCTTTTTTCTCTTTCGCAATATTCGATTTAAGCCAGTCTTTTATGTCGTTCAGTTCTTTACCTGTTAATGAATGCGGCATTTCATAACTTTTAAAGGTTACTTTAATTTTTCTGGCTTGTAAGCTTTTTGTGGCTTCTTCTCCGTAATGATAGGCAATAACATTATCCATATTGCCATGTGCTATAAAGAAGTTTAAATGACTTGTTTTAGAATAGTCTGTGTTTATTTTTTTTGTTTCATTTAGCATTAAACCGCTTAATGCAATTATTCCTTTTAATTTTTTTGGTTTAACTAAGGCAAGCTCATATGCCATAATTGCGCCCTGGCTAAAACCTAAAATAAATACCTGGTTGCTGTCTGCTTTATAGGTTTTACATGCCTGGCTTATAAAACTGTAAATTTTATTTCTGCTTTCTTTGACTTGTTTATAATCGTAAGTATAATCTTTTCCTGAGTCAAAATTAAAAGCGAACCAGCTATAACCCTTCCCTTGGGCGGGATACGGAGCGCGAAGAGAAAAAGTAATAAAGCGTTCATCAAATGAACGGCTTATATCAAAGAGGTCTTCTTCATTACTGCCATACCCGTGAAGTAATATTATCACAGGTGTTTTATCAGTTTTTTTAAGGGGCAGATTTACTTTGTAGATAAGATCGGTATTAATGGTTAGCGTTTGTCCATTAAAGCGGTAAACAGCAAATATTAAAATAGAAAGAAAAAAAGCCCTTTTCATTAGTTATCTTCCTCTTCTTCTTTTATGATCAACAGGCTTAGGTTTTTTGTCTTGCCCACCATCTGCAAACTCAAAATTCAATTGCTTTTTAATCAAATCAGCGCTTACAACAATAATATTTACAGAATCTCCAAGAGCATAAATTTTACCGGTATTACGACCAACGTATCGGTAGTTGTCTTCATCAAAAAAGAAATTATCGCCCTTGATGTCGCGATTCCTAACCATTCCTTCGCATTTGTTTTCAACTATCTCCACATAAATGCCCCATTCGGTTACCCCACTAATAATGCCGGCAAAAGTTTCTCCAACTTTATCTTTCATGAACTCAACCTGCTTATACTTCACCGAAGCCCGTTCCGCTTCCGCTGCAAGTCTTTCCATTTCACTGCTCTGCTTGCATAAAAACTCCAGTTCATCTTTGTTGGAGTAACTTCGGCCGTTAAGCTTTGCCTCAAGTAATCGGTGAACAAGAACATCCGGGTAACGTCTTATGGGAGAAGTGAAATGCGTGTAAAATTCAAAGCCCAAACCATAATGACCAATATTTTTTGTGGAATAAATGGCTTTGGGCATGCTTCTTACTGCCAGCAGCTCTATCATTCCCTGTTCTTTTTTATTTTTTACATCCAGCAATAATTTATTAATAGACTGAGCTACTTTTTGCTTATTTCCAAGATTCATAATATATCCAAAACGTGCCGCAAACCCGCTCAATTCCTGCATCTTTTCATCGTTTGGTACGTCGTGAATGCGATATACGGAAGTATTACCCTCAGGTTCTTTCTTTTTATTTCGTTTATCACTAACGTCTTCTGGATTGCCACCTTTGCTTAAGAATTCGGCAACCTTTCGATTAGCAAGTAACATAAAATCTTCAATAAGTTTATGCGCGTCTTTCTGAGTTTTAAAAAATACTCCCAATGGATTTCCTTCTTCGTCGAGGTGAAACTTTACTTCAGCTTTATCAAAAAAGATAGAACCCTTTTTTGTTCTGTCATCGCGGAGTTTTTTAGCAAGTCTGTCAAGTACAAGAACCTCTTCTTTAAAATCTCCTTCACCCTTTTCAATAATCTCCTGCACTTCTTCATAAGTAAAGCGGCGATTACTGTAAATAACGGTTTTGCCAAACCATTGGTGATGTATTTGCGCGTTATCATCAAGTTGGAACACAGCGCTGAAACAGTATTTTTCTTCATTCGGACGAAGCGAGCAAACAAAATTACTTAGTACTTCAGGAAGCATTGGTATTACCCTGTCTACCAGGTATACACTGGTTGCCCTGTTAACAGCTTCCTTATCAAGCGCAGTGTGGGGTTTCAAATAATGTGTTACATCAGCAATATGAACTCCAATTTCCCAAAATCCATTATCCAACTTTTGAATTGAAAGGGCATCATCAAAATCTTTTGCGTCATATGGATCGATAGTGAATGTTAAGATTTTTCTAAAGTCTCTTCTTCTGGCAATTTCATCTGGTGTAATTTCAACAGGTAATTTTTTCGCTTCGTATTCTATTGCGTCCGGAAAATGGGCAGGCAAGCCGTATTCAGCCATGATTGCATGAATTTCTGTTTTGTGTTCGCCCGGATTCCCAAACACCTGTACTACTGCTGCTGTTGGATTCTGCTCATCTGATTTCCATTCTTTTAATTTTATAAGAACTTTCTGTCCATCTTTCGCTCCATTGATATCGCTTGTTCTGATAAAAAAATCAACGTGTATTTTATTGCTGTCGGCAATTACAAAAGCAAATTTTGGATTAATCTTTATCGTTCCAACAAATTCTGTTTTAGCTCGTTTGATTACTTCAACTACTTCTCCTTCTTTGCGCTTGCCGCTGCGTTTTGGTAATAGATAAACTTTTACAAGATCGCCCTGAAGAGCGTCTTTACTTTTGCGGGCGGGAATGAAAATATCATTTTCTGTTTCGCTAAAAACCACAAACGCGGTTCCCTGGCTTGTAAAATCTATGGTACCGGTAATGTATTGCTTACTTTGTTTAATCTGGTATTTGCCCGTTTCTTTTTCAAGCACAAATCCTTGTTGTTTTAAGGTATTAAGAATTTCTATTAACTGAAGGCGCTCACCTTCTGTATTAATTTCCATAGCAGCTCCGAGTTGCTTATAATTGAAGGCTTTGGAATCATTATGTTTTAAAAAGTCAAGTACTTCTTCAAACAAATACCGTTGCGGTTTTTTATTTTTAGACATATGTTAAATATAATAGGTTTTTGGTTCTTTCCATTAAGCGTTTATTAACAGGGGCGCTTATAAAAGAACCTTAAGGGGGGATTATTTTTTGCCGTAGTAAATAGCGGCAACGCCAAAACTAAGGCTTTCGAATGAAGTGTTTTTGTACCCTGTGTTATTTAAGATGGACACAAAATCTTCATTATTCGGGAAAGCTTTAACACTCTCCATTAAGTATGTGTATGCCCTTGGATCTTTAGAAAAAATCTTGCCAATAAGGGGAGTGATATATGAAAAATAGAAGGAGTAACCTGCTTTAATAATTGGATTGGTGGGATAGGAAAATTCAAGAATAACAATTTGTCCGCCCGGTTTTAAAATACGGTTTAGGTTTTTCAATCCTGCTTCAAGGTTTTGAAAATTACGTACGCCAAAACCTACAACTATAGCGTCAAAGCTATTGTCAGGGTAGGTAACTGTTTCGGCGTTTCCGTATTCCAGTGTGATAATCTTTTCGAGGCCTTTGTTTTTTATTTTCTCTCTTCCAAACTTCATCATGCCTTCGCTGATATCTATTCCTGTGATTTTTGCGGGATTCAACTTCGCGCATTCAATAGCAAAATCAGCGGTACCGGTAGCAACGTCCAAAATGGTTTTTGGTTGCTCAGCAGCCAGCATTTTTACGCATTTTTTTCTCCAACCTTTGTGTATACCTAATGAAAGCAACGAATTTAAAAAATCATAACGGTGCGAAATATTATCGAACATTTTTGCCACCTGTTCTTTTTTTGATTCTTCGGTATTATATGGAGTAACGGAATTATGTTTCATAAGTTGTATTATTAACACTGAGAATCGGAGAGACAGGGTTCGCAGAGTTTTTTGAGTGTAAGGATGAAATCGTTGAATATCTCTGCAATTCTTATCAACGAACAAACTCAAGCTTCAGAGCTTCTTCCAGGAATTGATTTTTATCAATGGGAACAACGCCTATTTGTTCACAAACGAGACCACCGGAAAGATTGGCCAGTGCGGCTGTTAAAATATCTTTGCATTTTAAGGCACGGCATAATGATGCTACGCTAATCACTGTGTCGCCGGCGCCACTCACATCTGCAATGCTGCGTACGTGAGCCGGAATATGTTCCTTTACTTTTCGGGAGTTGGTTAAAATCCCTTTATCAGCAAGTGTTACCAGAACTGTTTCGGCTTTTTGTTTAACCCTGAAACTACTAACCGCACGCTGCAGTTCATTAATATTTTCATCGCCGTCAAGTTTTAATCCTTCCTTCAGTTCCTTTAAATTTGGTTTAAACAGGCTTACTCCTTTGTAAGAATTAAAGTTTTTCTTTTTAGGATCAACACAGGTTGGTATGCCTTTGCTTCGCGCAAGCTCAACTACTTTATGTATTAGTTTATTGGTAATTAAGCCCTTGTTATAGTCTTCAAAAATTATCACATCAATCTTATCGTGTTGAATGATATATGATATTAAAGTTAGAAGCTGCTGTGTTTCGGAAGATTCAATATCGCTTTCAACCTCTTCATCCACCCGCAATAATTGCGAGTTGTTTCCTATTACACGTGTTTTAACAGTGGTGATCCTGTCACGACATTTTAAAATTCCTTTCTGACTAAGTTTCTGTTGTTTTAAAAGATCAAGGAAAGCGAGCCCTTCATGATCAACGCCAATGGCGGAGCAGAGAATAGGATTAGCACCCAGAGCCTGGATGTTAAGGGCAACGTTGGCTGCGCCACCCAGTCGTCTTTCTTTTTTGGTGACAGTAACAATTGGTACCGGAGCTTCAGGCGAGATGCGATTAACTTTACCCCAGAGGTAACTGTCAATCATAACATCTCCAATGATTAGCACATTTAAATTATTGAACGATCGGAATATTTCGCGGATTTGTTCTTTCTTAACCGATAATCTTTTCATTAAATTACTGGAGTTTTGATAATGCTTCTTTCATTCTTCTTAAAGCCTCCGTTAAATTTTGCTCGCTTGTAGCGTAGGAAAAACGGATATAATTATCGCTTCCGAAGGCAGCTCCGGGAACAAGAGCCACATGGGCCTCGTCAAGCAAATATATCGAAAGGTCCGTTGCGTTCTTAATTGTATAATCCTTGTATTTTTTACCAAAGTAAGACGACACTTCAGGATAAACATAAAAAGCACCCTGCGGAACGTTAGTTTTTAAACCCGGAATTTCTTTCATTAGTTTTAAAACAAGGTCGCGTCTTTTTAAAAACGCGTCTCTCATAGGCTTTATGTATGTTTCAAAATCAAGGTCCATTGCCTTGTGCATGGCTTTTTGGGTAATGCTTGATGTTGCTGATGTAAATTGTCCCTGCATTTTGTCGCAAGCCTGGGCAAGCCATTTAGGAGCAGCCAAAATACCACCTCTCCAACCGGTCATTGCAAAACCTTTCGAAACTCCGTTAATGGTAATTACTCTTTCCTTAATAAAATCAAACTGTGCAAAGCTTTGATGTCCGTCAACAAAATTAATATGCTCGTAAATCTCATCACTCATCACATAAAGTTCATCATGTTTGATAATTACTTCTGCCAGGGCTTTCAATTCATCTTTGCTGTATACCGTTCCTGTAGGATTACACGGTGTACTCATCATTATCAGTCTTGTCTTTGGAGTTATAGCAGCTTCAAGTTGTTTTGGAGTGATTTTGAAATCAGACTCAATAGTTGTTTCAATTATTTTTGGAACGCCGCCTGCAAGTTTCAAAATTTCAAGGTAGCTTACCCAGTATGGAGAAGGAACAATTACTTCATCACCAGGATTAATAAGACAAAGTACTGCGTTAGCAATGCTTTGCTTGGCGCCGGTCGAAACAACAATTTCATCGGGCTTATAGGTTAGGTTATTATCGCGCTTAAATTTATTGCAAATCGCTTCCCTTAATTCCTGATAGCCCGAAACGTGTGTATAGTAGCTATAATTATCATCTATGGCTTTTTTTGCCGCTTCTTTAATTATCTGAGGAGTTGCAAAATCCGGCTCTCCCAGACTCAAACTGATTATATCAATTCCAAGTGCTTTAAGCTCGCGGCTTTTTCTTGCCATTGCAATGGTTTGCGATTCAGAGATCTGGTTAACTCTATCCGATAAATACGCCATAATTTTAAATAGTAAGGAGCAAATCTAACAACTATTTTAATGCACAGAGTTAATTTTACATGAATTAAGCGAAGTTTTTTGGATTTTGGTCTGAAAGAATTACTAGCGGATTTTTACTTTTTCCACTTGCAAAACCTCGCGTGTTACTGCGTCGTAAACAAACACAACAACCGAAACATGCCTGTCGTTTAATTTTTGCTCCAGTGCGTAATTCTTATAGCTAACACTTGCCGAATCATTGACATTTATTGGACCAGCTTTAAAATCAGCTCCCCACGAACCATTGATGGCTCCACGCAGCATGTGCTCAAATTCATAATCGTGAATTATGTCAGGGTTTTTAGTGTAATCTTTCTGTGGACCAATGATGCTGTCTTCAATCAGTACAGCGCAAACTTTGGTGTTATTAGTGTAATTGGTTTTAAAAATTGCTTTAATATCTGTATTAAGCGCCCTTGCAGTTGGATCGTAATTGGTAGTAACATCAACCTTAACTTTAAAAGCCTCCTGTAAGGCTACAGAAACGCTGGTTGGCCATTTTGTTTCTTTCTGAATAAGCCCATCACCAGGAAAATTTTTGCGGTTAATCATCCCATTTGGATTGCCCGCCGCGCTGATACCAAACCCCGATGATCCATCCCAGTCGTTACCAACTGTAGTGGTATATGAGGTTGGATATTCTGCATTTAATTTTGTGAAAAATCCCGCATGAACCGCAATCACCACAACGCTTCCCTGATACTGAGCGGCCAGGTTCTTGGCTACTGTTGCAGCAGCAGGGCAGTTACCACATTGATGGCCTGTGTAATCTTCCAGTAATATTTTTTTAGAATTGCTAACTGAGGAATTTGATTTGGTTATAAAAGTGCTTCCAACAGCCGTGTTTTTTTGCTCAATAGGATTTTTTACCTTATCGCAGGAAGCGGTTAACATTGCTGCGATAACAGTTGAAACAAAAAATAACTTTTTCATTTGTTTAAATTTAAATTAAAGATACTAAAAACTACTTGTAATTGAAAGTGCAAATCCATTAGAGGCAGGCACATTACGGCAAACTCCGCCTACACAAAAGATGCCGGCCCTTTGTTTTCCATAACTAACCATAATACGGTGAGGCCCGCTAGTGTATCCGGCTGTGGCAAGGAAATAGTGTAATTTAAGAGATTCAACAGGATTTCCATAATTGTACTGATCAAGTACAGCCACAAAAATGTGTGAGTTTGGTGTCCATTCGATCATTCCGGTAGCCCAGCTGCCAAGGTTGAGTGTATCTGAATTATTTCTTAGCAGCGCTTGTGTTTCAAACCGCAGGGCCGAACCTGATTTATATTTCCAGGTGATATCGGCAACTCCTATGTGTGAAATAATGTTTTTATATCCCGCATTAGGTGAACCAAACTGAACCACATTCTTGTTATAAAACTGATGAGCGTACATGAACGTGCCTTTTACCGCCTTGGTGAATTTTTTATTTACTTCAATAAAAAAGTCATGATAGTAATCTTCTCCCTCGTGAATGCTTAACACGTTATTTTCATACGTAATGTACTTTGTTTTATATAACTCAAGCGAGGTTGTGCTGTCATCAACACCAAACTGTTTCAGCCCGCTTGCATGAGAATAATTCAAAGTAACATCCATTCCGTATTTGCCCCCGAGAAATGTTCCTTTTTTAAACTTATACTGTATTTCCGAAAGAAAACCCATTTCTCCGTTAGGTTGTGTAGCATAAGGACTGTAAGCCGGCATTAAATAAGAATGTTGTTTGGTTGTGGCAGGAAGATAATTGATTAACAGATTCTGTAAAGATGCATCACGGTCGCTACGGAAGCTCATGTTATCAATTCGTTTAGCCTGAAATAATAATGAAAAACCCTTGGTGGCGTATGAACCTGAGAAAAATAACGCGTCTCCCTGTTTGTAGCTATAATATGTTTTTCCGTTGGCAGTAGAACGGTTTGCCGCGCTTGGATCGTTTTCTTTAATGATATATTCACCAAAAAGATTAAAGCTTTCGTTGATAATGTTAATTCGCCCCCCATATGCACCTACGTTTTCAGGCAAAACGAAATCAGGATCCTGGTCAGGTTGAAATTTACTTACAAAGCTTCCACCAAGAATTAATTTTGTTTTAATATTTTTTGCCAAAGAATCTAACGCTTCGTTTACATTTAATTCACCATCAAATCCCCTTACAATTCCGGGACCAATTGTAAAGAAAGAACGTTGTTTACCAACGAGTCCTTTAAAAGTTAAGCCTTTATAAGGATTTGAAATTACGCGTACTCCATCAAGCGAATTATCATATAATAAACCAGGTTCATAATATGTTCTGAAAATAAGACCGCTGCCAAACTGCTCATATATATTTCCGATAGTGATATCGAGGAGATTATCCTGGTAACGCGCGAAACGATTTACAATACCCTGACCTTTGTAACGCTGATCAAAGCCTTGCATAACATTGTTATAAGCTTCATAGCGTAGCCCTGCGCTAAATTTCCCTTTCTGATAATTGATATTGCCAAAAGCGTTTGAAAGCATTTTTTCAGGAACTTTTGGAGCGCCGATCAAACTATCGGGATTATAATATTGCGCATCAACCTGAAAGTATCCGTGAATGGAATTGATTTCATCGCCAACTTTTTGAGATAAAACGTTAAATGGTTTTAGGGTTAGGCATAATAAAAAAGCAGCAATGAAGCCACTTTTAAATACTCTGTTCATCATGCGAACAAAATAAACTAATTTTCACGGGAGTTACAATATTTTTTATTCAATAATATTGGTTTTCTGAAACGGTATTCTGAAATATGTTTAAGAGTAGAAAGCATGAAAAACCGGGAATTTGCCGTAGATTTCACCAATTGCTCATATATCTTTCGCAATGGTTAAAAAAAGGATGCAACTTTTCCTGCGAAAACCGAAGTAATCTGCTCTATAAAGCCGGAATGATGTTAGTGCTCAAGCTTTTCGCCTTTGGCAACTTTTTGAACGTTTTCGTAAAGCTTTTCTTCATCGCCTTCTGAATAAGAATTGTGGCTCCATACAATTTTACCTTCGCCATCCACAATGAATGTATGAGGTACGTTGTTAACGTTCATGGCACGTTTAAAATCCTGGTTTTCGTCAAGATAAACTTCATATTCCCAGCCTTTGGTTTTAACATCGGTTACTACTTTTCCTGAGCTACGGGCATCATCAATACTTATGGCAATTAATTTAACACCTGTTTCTTTTGTCCACTTTTCATATTCCTCAGCAATCGCGTCCAGTTCTTTTTTACATGGTTTACACCATGTAGCCCAAAAACTGATGATAATTGGCTTACCGTTATTTGTGAAAGTGCTGGTGCTTACTTTGCCACCGCTTAATGTTTTTACGGTTGCTGTTGGAATTTTATCTCCGTCGCCGGCAAATGTTGTAAAAGAAAATGCAATTAATAAAAGAAGGGATAAAACTAATTTTTTCATGAGGTATGTTTTTTTCATTTGAATTAAGACAAATATCAGACCATAAAATTAAGAATTATAATCAAAACGCCTATTTAACAGATTTTGGTAAAAAACTTTAATATCTAATGCCCTGAACAATTTTGTAATTTTGCCGCTTATGAATACAAAAAAATCAGCTGAGCTTTTTGAAAAAGCCAAAACATATTTTCCGGGTGGTGTAAATTCGCCGGTTCGCGCGTTCAGAAGTGTGGGCGGAGATCCTTTGTTTATAGAAAAGGGAAAAGGGTCCCATATATGGGATGCGGATGGAAATGAATTCATAGACTACTGCTGTAGCTGGGGACCGCTTATTCTTGGTCACGCAAATGATCAGGTGTTAAACGCGGTTGAAAAAACAATGCGAAATGGAACATCTTTCGGAGCGCCAACGCGTTTAGAGAATGAACTTGCAGATTTAATTTTAACCAATAATAAATTTATAGAGAAGCTGCGTTTTGTAAGCAGCGGAACAGAGGCTGTAATGAGCGCCATACGTTTGGCGCGGGGCTATACCAAACGAAACAAAATTTTAAAGTTTGAAGGATGTTATCATGGTCACGCAGATTCGCTTTTAGTAAAAGCGGGCAGTGGCCTGGTAACTTTTGGAAATTCAAGCAGCGCGGGCGTTCCGGAGAGCTTTGTTAATGAAACAATTTCGGTGCCTTTGAATAATAAAGCTGGCGTTGAACAAGCATTTAAAAAATTTAAAGATGAAATTGCCTGTGTAATTATTGAGCCCGTACCGGCAAATAACGGATTACTTCTTCAAGGGAAAGATTTTTTGCAGTTTCTTCGCGAAATTTGCACTGCAAATAAAACACTGCTTTTATTTGATGAAGTGATCAGTGGATTTCGTTTAAGTTTTTCAGGAGCCGCAGGCTTGTATAATATAAAGCCTGATATTATTACTTACGGAAAAATTATTGGCGGAGGATTTCCTGTAGGTGCATACGGGGCCAGCAAAGAGATCATGAGTTGCGTATCTCCGGAGGGTGGTGTTTACCAGGCCGGAACTTTAAGCGGAAATCCTGTGGCCATGAGAGCAGGTATTGCCCAATTATCGCAATGTCTTGAAAAAGATTTTTATAAGAACCTCGAGGAAAAAACAAATTATCTCGTTGATGGAATCATGAAGGTTAATTCATTCCGTTTATTCAAAATGTTTAAGCTGGGTTCTATTTTCTGGATTGCTTTTACTGAAAAAGAATCAATTACTTCAGCCGAGGATATTGATCCAAACAGCATGAACTATTTTAAAACGCTTTATCATAGCCTTCTTGAAAACGGCGTGTATCTTGGTCCAAGCGGATACGAAGTTGGCTTTTTAAGCAGCGCGCATACTAATGAGGACCTGGATAAGACAATAAAGGCTTTTGGGGCTGCTATTAAGCAAATTCAATAAATTCAAGTGAATTTTTCATTCTATTTGAGTGAATGCATACTCCTGCTTATTTAAAAACTTCCTTTTTATCAAAGCATGATTTAATTTTAAGTAAAAATTATTTCATGAAAAATATTCTAAGCATTGTAATTATATTCCTTTCGGTTTATGTAGAAGCTCAGTCACCCATGTCTTATTCGGCAACGCCTGACAGTGCAAATCAAACTCCAAGAACAGGTTCAACAGGCACTTTCAATATTTCATACTCCGGCGGAATTTATACCAATTCTTCATATTATAGCATTTGCTGCACGAATTCAAAATCTTCGGCATTAAATCTCTATCGCTTTAATGCCAATATTCCGCTAAACGCTTTAATTACAGGTATTACTGTTTCTTATTCCGTTACAGGAGGTAATGGCGGACCAAATTATAAAATAGACAGCCTGTGTCTTACCAGTAATTTTTTAGCAATAAGTTCCTACAAACGTGATTCTGTTAACGGTTCAGGCGGGACATACACTCATGGAGGAGCCTCTGATTTATGGGCTGCAGCTTTAACTCCTTCATTGGTTAATTCTCCGCATTTTGGTTTCAGGGTGCATCTGGATACTTATGGAATTAATACAACTATTATAGGTGCATTTAAAATGACTATACATTATTCGCTGCCAACAAATATCAAAAATACAGAGGCTTTAACTAAAGTAAAAGTTTGGTACAGTAATAATGAACTGATTGTGAAAACAGAGTCAAAAGAAGAAAGCGCAAAAATTATGATATATAATCTTACCGGAAAAAAAATATTGGAAAGTCGGATTGAAGCAACAGATTACAGGATAGATCTTGATTTTTTAACGCGAGGAATTTATTTGTATAATTACACGAGTTCTTCACAATCTGTTATAGGAAAATTTGTTGCAGAATAACAGAGTTATAAATTATTCAAAACATTAGATAATTGTTCAGTCAAATTCTTTCTACTGTATCTTTCAATAGCAGGTGTATTACGGGATATTCCATGGTTTTCGAATAACCTCATAATATTTTGTTCAAGCTTAATCTCGTCATTAAAATCACTGATTAAACCGGCTCCTGTTTCATTCATTATTTCTGCAAGGTCACCATCAGTTGGACCAATAGCCATTACCGGAACATTAGCGGCAAGGTATTCAAAAAATTTGCCTGTTAAAATTCCCCTTGCGTTTTTGGTATTATTCACCAGTAATAAAAGTACTCTTGAACGCTGCTGTTCAACAATAACTTCACTATGTGGTAAATAATCTATCTTTTTCATGTATTTGAGTAAACCATATTTTTCAATCTGTTCCCGTACAAAAATGTCAATTTTGCCAACCAGTTTTATCTGGAGTTTTTGTTCGAAATCAGAATTTTCTTTAACCAGTTTACTTAACACTTTCCAGAGCGCTTCCGGATTGCGGTCTTTTACCAGAGTTCCTATATGAGCAATGCTGAATTTTTTATCCTTATCAACGGCACCCTTTTGTATATCGTCCTCATCGTAACCGTTAGTTATCACTTTGAATTTTTTTGTGTCTTTTCCTCCGGCTTTCAAATACATTTCAGCGAACTCATCGCTCATGGTTTTTCCAACACTTAAAACACAATCAGCGTTCTTTAATACTAGCATCTCTAAACGGTGATGTTTTTTATCGGCCCGGCTGGTAAGCATTAACTTTTCATAAAAATCAATATGTGTCCATGGATCCCTGAAATCGGCAATCCATTTTAGTTTAGGGAATTTCTGTTTTAAACCTAAAGCTATAAGGTGCATGGAGTGGGGTGGACCGCTGCTGATTATATAGTCTATTTCAAATTCTTTGATATAATCCTCAAGATATTTTACACTTGGCTTTATCCAGTATTTACGCGCATCAGGAATGAAAAAGTTTCCGCGAATCCAAACGCTTATTTTTTCTGTGAAGCCTGGCTTTTTATTCTCGCTTAAAAAAGAAGCATTAATTTTATCCTCTTTTTTTCTACCAATAAATTTTTTATAAAAATTGTAAGGTTCCCAGATGTGAGTTTTTATAACGGTAAGATTTTTTGGAACATCTTTTTGTAAAGACTGGTCAATGACGGGCATTTCGCCATCCAGAGCCGTGTAAACAACAGGCTTCCAGCCAAAGTCCTGTAAATACTTTACAAATTTGAGCCAGCGTTGAACGCCTGCTCCTCCACCGGGTGGCCAATAATACGTGAGTATTAAAACTTTTTTCAAAAAATTTATCTGCTGAAAGCGATTTCCTCTTTTACTCTTTCTTTCAGCAGCGCTAATTTAAGAACTTCTTCCATTTGCGTTACATAATGAAAGGTGAGTCCTCTTAAATAATCTGGTTTAATGTATTCAACATCCTTGCGGTTGTCTTCACATAAAACAATTTCTTTAATTCCGGCACGTTTAGCGGCAAGGATCTTTTCTTTAATACCGCCAACCGGAAGCACTTTTCCCCGAAGCGTTATTTCTCCTGTCATGGCAAGTGCTCTTTTTACCTTGCGTTTTGTAAAGGCGCTTGCAATGGAAGTAAGCATGGTAACACCGGCGCTTGGCCCGTCCTTTGGCGTTGAGCCTTCAGGAACATGCACGTGTACATTATACTCGTCAAATACTTCAGCTTTTAGATCCAATAAATGTGGATGAGCTTTCAGGTATTCCAGGGCAAGTGTTGCGCTTTCTTTCATAACATCGCCCAGGTTACCTGTTAATGTAAGTTTGGCAGATTTACTTTTGCTTAAACTTGTTTCAATAAAAAGAATATCGCCGCCAACTTGTGTCCAGGCAAGGCCAGTAACAACTCCTGCAATATCATTACCCTGGTATTTATCTTTAATGTGCGAAGGCCCCAGAATTTTTATAATATTTTCTTCGGTTAGTTTTGGAATTTCTTCATCTCTGGCAATATGAACTGCCGCATTGCGCGCTATTTTTGAAATTCTTTTCTCAAGATTGCGCACACCACTTTCCGCCGTGTAAGTATCAATTAAAAACTCAAGGACTTTATCGCTGATTTTTAGTTGCGTTTTTTTCAAACCGCTTTCTTCTACCTGTTTTGGTATGAGGTGATTTTTTGCAATCTCCAGTTTTTCTTCAACTGTGTATCCGTTTACTTCAATTATCTCCATCCTGTCGCGCAGGGCTGGCTGAATGGTTGAAAGGTTGTTGCATGTAGCAATAAACATAACCTTACTCAAATCGTAATCGAGCTCAAGGAAATTATCATAAAATGTAGAATTTTGTTCAGGATCCAATACTTCCAGTAAAGCGGAAGAGGGATCTCCATGATAATCGTTCCCTACTTTATCGATTTCATCGAGGATAAATACAGGATTTGATGACTGAACCTTTTTCAGATTCTGTAAAATCCTGCCTGGCATTGCGCCGATATATGTTTTACGATGGCCACGGATTTCGCTTTCGTCCTTTAAGCCACCTAAACTCATTCGAACATATTTCCGATTTAAAGCCTTTGCAATACTTTTCCCCAAAGACGTTTTACCAACACCCGGAGGTCCGTACAAACAAATGATTGGCGATTTTAAATTACCTTTTAGCTTAAGCACCGCAAGATGTTCAATAATCCGTTCTTTCACTTTCTCTAATCCGAAATGATCTTCATCCAGTATTCTTTGCGCGTGTTCAAGATTAAAATTATCTTCTGTCGTTTCATTCCATGGAAGCTCCAGTAAAAGCTCTATATAGTTTGTTTGAATTGCATATTCCGCCGCGTTAGGATTCATGCGCTGAAGTTTTGCAATTTGCTTTTCAAACACATCTGCAATTACTTCGCTCCATTTTTTTGTTTTAGCTTTTTCTTTATAACCGTTAATCTCCTGCTCAAAATTATTTCCGCCAAGCTCTTCCTGAATGGTTTTTATTTGTTGGTTAAGGAAGTATTCACGTTGCTGCTTATCAAGATCCATTTTAGTTTTATTCTGGATTTGATTGCGAAGTTCAAGCATCTGAAATTCTTTATTCAAATATTCCAGCACCAGAAGACTTCGTTCTTTAAGATGCGGAACTTCAAGCATTTTTTGTTTATCCTCTGTTTTAGCGCTCATGTTAGAGGATATGAAATTCACAAGGAATGTAGGGCTATCGATATTATTAATAGCAAAGCCCGCGTCACTTGGAATGTTAGGAGAAAGCTTTACAATTTGTACAGAGATCTCTTTTAAGTTGGAAATAATGGCCTGAAATTCTGAATCTGATTTGTCCGGCCTGTCCTCGTCAAAAGGGCTTACTTTAGCTTTATGATATGGTTCTGTTTGAACAAACTGATCAATTTTAAAACGCCGTTTCCCCTGAATGATAATGGTTGTATTACCATCCGGCATGCGAAGCATTTTAATAATGTAGGCCACAGTACCAACACGATACAGATCATCCTCTGAAGGATCTTCGATGGTGTCGCTTTTTTGAGCCACAACACCAATAGTTTTATCTCCCTTGTTATAATCTTTAATTAGCTGAATAGAGCGATCGCGGCCAACAGTAATTGGAATTACTACTCCTGGAAAAAGTACCGTATTGCGAAGCGGTAAAATTGGCAGAATTTCAGGAATTTTTTCATTCTGCATATTGTCCTCATCTTCGCTGCTGAGGAGCGGAATAAAATCAGTATCGTCGTCAAGCCCAGTTTTTATCCCTATATCGTCTAAATCGCCAAATGTCATTTCAATTGAATTTATAATAATAAAACATATTCCATGCCATCGATAAAACGAGACTATTTGGCAGGCATTCTTACAAAAAACGAGAACCCGTTGAGATCGTATAATTTTCTCATTTCAGAGTAACTGTAAACTTCCTTTTCATCCTTTTTTTTAGCAACTATATATGCGGGACGATCAATTTTTCCCTGCTTCATCCACACTGAATTAGCAGTTGAAAATGAGGAATAACGTGAGTTTCCTTCCTTTTCAGCCTGATCGAGATAGCGTTCTATGCTTTCAATCTGGTCAGAATTTATGTAATCTGAAGGTTGCCTTTGCGAATAAAAAAGGTACGCGTAACTTTTAAAACTGTGCGTTTCAACATAGCATTTATGGCGTGCGCAGGCCTTGTAGAAATCAATGGCCGCTTGTTGGGTATATTGTTCCACTTTAGGAACGAGTACATTTATGGCTAAATAAATGAAACAAACAAATGCTCCAAATCCCGCATATACCAGCGTGTTTTTTTTACGGTTAATTCCTGCAAAAACAAGTAATGAAGCGATAAGAAAAACAATGCCGATGAGTGATTCAAAACCCGACCAATGCACATCGGCTTTTAAATTTTCACGTGCGAATTCATCTTTAATTAAACTGCTGTTAATTAATTTATCTTTGAACGAATTAATAAAACCTATAGCGATAAATGCAACGGTTATAATTAGTGTAACGATCCAATAAAGTGTTTTCAGAACGCTGTTAAATTTTAGCTCAGGAAAATTTTGCGTTAAACCCAAAGTGGCAATAAAAGTTAGTGGGAAATAGCAAAGAGAGGAATAGTGGACAATTTTAGTTTTAACTATAGAAAATAAAATAAGCACAACCCAAAATAACGCAATAATAAATTTTCTGAATAATGATTGAAATGGCGTTAAGCCTTGTGTTTTAAGATACGCGGCAATAAATAAAAATGATGCCGGAAAACAACCAATAAATAAAACAAGAGCATGGTAATAAAATGGTCCATCGTGACCTGAATCGCCTGTTTCAAATAATCTGATCTGGTAGGTAATAAATTCTTTAATCACGTTTCCGTTTCCCCTTAGCCATTCAAAAATAAACCAGGAGAGAGAAACAAACAGAGTTGTGAAGGCAAAAATGAAGAAGGACTTTGATGAAAAGAATTTATAATTACGTGTCCAAACTAAAATGGCAAGGAAAGTTAAGCCTACAATAAGCAATGCGGCAGGACCTTTGGTTAGCACTGCCATGCCAAGGAAAAATCCAGCCAGTAAAGCGTTAAGGCGTTCAGATTTGCCGGTAATATTATTGGTGAAAATAATAATGTTGTAAACGGATAAGAATATAAAGAAGTTAAACCAGGGATCGATGATTCCCGATTTAAAAAAAAGATGCGGCAAAATTGTTCCAGCGTAAATTAAACTCCAGATCACTCCAAACTTTTGTGAATGAAACTTTTTACCAATATGAAACAGGGTTAAAAGGGTAAAAATGCTGCATAACGCATTTGGAAAGCGAGCTGCAAATTCGTTTACACCAAAAATGTTCATAGAAGCAGCCTGTAACCAAATAAAGAAAGGAGGCTTTTCCCAAAAAGGACGGTAGTTTAGTTGTACCTGCGAATAATTACCACTTACAACCATTTCCCGCGCGCATTCCGCGAAATTAATTTCATCCCAGTCAAAAAGCGGACAATTTCCAATAAATGGAATAAACACAAGCCCTGCAATTAAGGCAATAAGTGAAATTAAAAGATAGTTATTTTTTAGGTTGATCAGCTTGCCTGAATTTTAGGAGCGATTTGTCTAATTTATGAAAAGCATTCTTTCCGAGAAATGAGTAATAATAAGCCATGCCACATATTGTTCCTATGAGGCTTCCTGCGGTTATGTCAACTAACCAGTGTTGTGAAAGGTAAACCCTGCTAAATGCTGCAAGTAGCGCGATAGCAAAAAATAAAAATTTATAAAGCGGGTTGTTTGTAGCGAAAACAAGACACATGAAAATAGCAAAGGCCTGAGTAGCATGTCCGCTTGGAAAGCTGTTATGAATGTGCAGATCTTCAGTATTTACATAATTAAGCGGGGCTTTAACTGTCCACTGGAATACGTGCCAGGGGCGCATTACGTCATCGTAAAACTGATGTTTTAAAATGTTGGTTATGATGGTTGCGGTAAAAAAAGAAACAGTGGTATAAATTCCAGTGCGAATATTATAGAATAAAATTGCAAGAAGCAGAAATGGCATTATGATTCCATCGCCAAGGTAAGTGATGTAATAAAAGAACAGATCCAGGAATTTATTTCCAACTATTTGGTTCATATAAATGTGAACTGAAACTTTTCCGTATTGCAACAAGAAATAAACTGCTACAGAAACAATGATCAAATAGATACCTAAGACAAGCGCGTTATTTTTAAAAAAGTTCTTCAAGCGTTAAAGATTTTTTGCCTCGTTCCAGTACTTATCCAGTTCTTCAAGTTTACAATCTGAAATTTGTTTACCCTTCTCCTTTACTTTTTCTTCCATATAGCCGAAACGTTTGATGAATTTTTTATTTGTATGTTCAAGAGCGTCTTCAGGATTAATTCCAAGGAAACGGGCATAATTGATCAGAGAAAAAAGAACATCGCCAAATTCTTTTTCGGCTTTTTTTTCATCGCCGTTTTTCACTTCGATTTCAAATTCCTGTAGTTCTTCTTTTACTTTTGCGTACACTTGTTCAGGTTCTTCCCAGTCGAAACCTACTGCCCGCGCTTTTTCCTGTATTCGATATGCTTTTAAAAGAGCAGGCATGCTATTAGGAACTCCGGCAAGAACCGATTTGTTTCCGTCTTTTTCTTTTTGTTTTAGCTGTTCCCAGTTTTTTTTAACCTGTTCCTCGTCGTCTGCCTTAACATTGCCGTAAATATGCGGATGGCGGTAAATAAGTTTATCGCACAGGGTGTCAATTACGTCTTTGATATTAAAAGCGTTTGTTTCGCTGGCAATGCGCGAATAAAAAACAATATGCAAAAGAATATCACCGAGCTCTTTTTTAACTTCATTAAGATCGTTTTTTAAAATAGCATCGCTTAACTCAAAAGTTTCTTCGATGGTAAGATGCCGGATGCTTTCAATAGTTTGTTTTTTATCCCAGGGGCATTGTTCCCTTAGTTCATCCATTATCTTAAGTAAGCGTAAAAACGCCTGCGCACGTGCATCCATAGCTGGCAAATTTAACAAAATTAAGGGGGCTAAAATTTCAAAGCTCAAAATATCTTAACTTATTTTAATTATTTTAGCAAACGGTGAAAAAGCACAGATTCTATAGCGCCTTATTTGTTTTTTTATCAATTGTGTCCTATGCGCAAAATGGTATTACGTGCAACCCTGATTGGTTTATAAAACCCTCGGTTAACCAGGGATTTATTCTTGAGCACAGAAGTACAATCGGGCATCTAGTAAAAGGTTATCCTACCATTTATGAATTTGATTTTGGGAAACCAACGCTTGGCAATTGTATCTGGCACCTTGAAAACAATAAACCTGAACTTGGTATTTCCTTAAGTGTAGTTGATTTTAAAAATCCGGCACAACTTGGCTATGCATATGCAATTGCCCCGTTTGCTGACATTCCCCTTAATCAAAAAGAAAAAAGAACGCGTGTAATAATGCGCTTGGCATGGGGTGTAACTTATATTAATAAAGATTTTGATATAAAAACAAATCACAAAAACATAGCAATAGGAAGTAAGGTTAATTCCTATGTTCAGTTCAAGTGGTTCTGGCAAATTCCTGTTACAAAAAATTTCAGGTTCGAGCCAGGATTCGCATTTACCCATGCCAGTAACGCACGGGCTAAGGTGCCTAATCTGGGGTTGAATGTTGTTTCTGCCAATGCCGGTTTTCATTTTTTAATTCCATCGTGTAAAAAAACAGTTATTGAAAAAATGGATTCTTCAACAAAAGTGAGAAAGCACAATGAAATTCTTACTTACGCATCTTTCGGATATAATCAAAGGGAAGTTGCAACTCCTTTGTTATACAATTTTCATTATACAATTGCCTGGCAATATAACGTAAGAAACACACATAAGTTTGGCATAGGTGCGGATATGTTTGTAGATCAGAATTATCTTATTGATTATAAACAGGAATTAAAAACAGAGGCAAAAGGATTTGATAATACAAGAGTAGCATTAAAATTTTGTTATTCGTATAATTTGGGAAGGATTAGTTTTCCATTTGAGACCGGAGTGTATGTTTTTCAGAAGGTAAAGCCTGATGGGCCTGTTGTTAGCAGAATTGGCGTTAGATACTATAGCCAGTGTGGTTTGGTTGCTTCTGTTGGTTTGCGAACGCATTTTGCCGTTGCGTACGATTTTGAATACGGATTAGGATACCGTTTTTATATTAAATGATGATCAGAATAATAAGATATACTATTGTTGTTTTGGTTTTGTTTTCCTGCAAAAAAGAGAATGCGTTTGACTGTTTGAAGTCAAACGGAACTGAAATAACGGAAGCACGAACTGTTGATTCTTTTTCAGTAATTAAGGTTTACGATAAGATTGATCTTAATATTTCAAAAGGTTCTGAATTTAAAGTGGAGGTTAAGGCCGGAAAAAATATAATTAAAAATGTAGGTACCCGAATTGTTAACAGTGAATTGATAATAGAGAACAACAACAAATGTAATTTTGTTAGAGGATATAAAAAACACATTACTGTGAATGTTGTGGTTCCTCACTTAACAAAAATTGATAATGAAGGAGTAGGGACTGTATGGTTTAATGGTGATTATAGTCAGGATACAATATTTGTAAGAGCTGAGAATTCCGGTGACATACATCTCAGAGGCGCGTTTAAGGAAATAAGAACCAGTTCTCATGGTAATGGGGATATTTATGTTAGCGGTTCCTGTAATAGGTTATTTGTTTACTCTTTTGGTACCAATTTTACTTTTTGCGAGAATCTTAGTGTGAATGATTATATTTTTATTGAATCGATAAGCATTGGGGACTGTTACATTAATGCCCCAACAAATGGTGTGCTTGAATATAATTTATGGCGAAGTGGAAATATTTATTATAAGGGGCAGCCCGCTGTAATAAACAACTTTAGCGATGGAACCGCTAAGGGTCGCTTGATTAAAGAGTAATCTTAACGTTTACCAGACTTATAAACGTTTAAAAAATTACTGTGGTTTATAGTATTTCTTCGCTTCAGGCATAAAAGCTTTTAAATCCTTTATCCGGCGCTCATCGCTGGGGTGTGTACTTAATAATTCAGGTGGTTTTTGTCCTTTGCTGCTTTCTGCCATTCTTCCCCAAAAATCAATGGCGGCTTCAGGGTTATAACCGCTCATGGCTGCAAATATTAAACCCATTTTATCGGCTTCGCTTTCGTGTTTACGGCTGTAACTTAATACTCCAAGTGTAGTACTGATTCCGTAAGCCTGATAAAACAATTCCTGGGTAAGGGCAGGTTTTTGGGATAAGGCAATAGATAAAGCGGCCCCTCCAAGCTGAACCAGCATACCCTGGCTCATACGCTGGTTACCGTGCCGCGCTACTGCATGTGCAATTTCATGCCCCATAACAATAGCCAAACTTTGCTCATCGCCAGTTACAGGCAAAAGCCCTGTGTAAACTGCCACTTTTCCTCCGGGCATGCACCAGGCGTTAACTGTACTTTCATCAATTACGTTAAATTCCCAGTTAAAACCTTCGAGTTCTTTGCTAAGTCCTTTTTGTGAATAATATTGTTCAACCGATTTTTGTATCCTCTGGCCACAGCGTTTCACCATTTGAACCCGGCTATCTGATTCAGGCAGGGGCGGATGTTCTTTAAGGAATTGGTCATATTGCTGATAACTCATTCCCATTAATTCATTTTCAGGGATTAGTGTAAGACCACGGCTTCCGGTAATAGCATTTTTATGACAAGAAATAAGAGCCGCAATAAAAACTGCGGTTAGAATTAAAATCTTTTTTTTCATAATGTTGTTAGTTTTCTATTTTGGCAGTCAAACCGCGTTCAAGCAAACTTTCGCAGAAAGGTTTTAATTTTTTGAAAGTGCCGTTTTTAACAACGCATTTGCCCTTATAATGTACCAAATACGTACACTGTTCTGCCTGTAAAATATCATGCCCGCATACTTTTATAAGGGATTCGATTACAAAATCAAAAGTATTAACATCGTCGTTATAAAGAACAAGTGCCTTTGTAGCTTCTTCTTTTAAAACAACTTCTATTATTTCCTGTTCTAGTAATTCAGGAGATTCGATAATACTCATAAGACAAAATTAGGAAAAACTTTTGCCAGGGAACTAATTTCTCATCGAAATTTAGGAGAAGGCAATAACAATTTTAAATGGGTTTTTGGTAATTTCTTCGGTTATTACTGAGTTTGTTTAGATGAAAAAGAGTAAAACTTGTTAAAATTGGGTGAAATTAATAAATCAATGAGGAAATTGTTCGTTTTTGCGAGTGAAAAAAAACTTGTTTTCGATTAAATAAGGTGTTTTTTAATTAAATTGGTGATTAATAAATGTAATGTTTTTTCATGACAATTTTTATTATACAATTGATTTATAACTGTCAGAAATGATAATAATAGCCGACCTAAATAAAATTAGTGAACCCTGTTTTTAAATGAGTGAAAAAATGTGCATTACCCTTTATTACCTTTAACTTTATACTAAAATATACCACCAAATGAAAATTATCCAAAAATTATTTACCCTCTCATTAGTAATCGCATTTTCAGCCGCGAATGCACAAACGAACATTTCTGGTGACGATGCGACTAAAAAGGTAATTTCAAAGGAAAAAGCTAATTTCATAGAGAGTAAGCAATATTTAAAGTCTTCGTCATCATTTAAAAACTATGTTCAGTTTTATGCTGATTCATTAGAAGGATTTGATGAAATTGGAACTACACAATTATTGATGGAGAGTAAGTTTATCGGTGAGGAATTCACTTACGTGATGAATCAGGCTAAGCGAAATTTCATTAATGATAAATATAAAATTGGAGTGAATGCTTTACCTCCTGAAACTGGTTCTGAGGGATACAAACCTGCTGGTCCGGGAAATGGAGGAGGTAACTCCACTTATGTTGCACCATGCGTGAATGAAGGTTTTGAATCTACTCCTGTTGGTCAGTATAATACAGCATTTGCAGTTAACGGATGGACCGTAGGAAGTTCAAATAACGGATGGCCAAATGGTGGAGCATGCCAGACGCCCGGAAACATGGCAAATGGTAGCCCGGAATTTTCAATTGTTGCTACTCCAATTGCTGGTGTTCCTTTTATTGGAAATTTACCTAACTCGCCTTTAGGCGGAAATCGCGTAGCGAAACTTAATAATACAAGTCCTGGAGTGTTAATTACACAATTGAGACAAACATTTCCTGTAACAAACGCTAATAGCTTATTCCAATTTGCGTATGCAGGATCATGGGATGGTTCAGGCCATGCATGTTGCGATCAGCCTTTTTTCAAAGTTGACATTTTAAATTGCTTAGGACAACCATTACCATGTTCTTCTGTGAGTTTAACTCCTTCCGGATCTGGCTGTCAGAGTGGTGTTCCGGGATATACAGTAACCAGCGGTATTTCATGGACAAACTGGGTTGTAAAATATATTGACCTTACTCCTTATATAGGTTCCTGTGTTACTATTAAAGTTACAAACGGAGATTGTAATGGTGGTGCACACCATGGTTCGGCTTATTTTGATGCAAAATGCGGTGGAAATCTTGTTGGTTCAGGATTAGGTGGAAATGCGGGAAATATTGCAGGCCCGGTTAGTTTTTGTGCTGGAGCCAATGCAGCTAATATTGTTGCTCCACTTGGTTATGCAACTTACAGCTGGACAGGCCCTCCAGGGGTTACTTATACCCCTGCGCTCGCAAATGCTCCAAGTATTACCGTTGCACCGGTAACAGTAGGTCAGGTATTTACTGTTACAATGGTTTCTGCCGCAGGGTGTACTTTTACTGCAAAGGATACAATTAAATATTCAAATGTTTACATCAGTCAAATCAATACATCTTCTACTTGTCCCGGTGGGGCTAGTGGTACGGCTTCAGTAACTGCATCCGGAAGTAGTGCTGGTTATACTTTCAGTTACACTTCAATTACCACTCCTTCAATGAATTTAAGTGCTGCTACCACCTCGGTAATTAATAACCTTCCACCCGGTATCTATTCTGTTACTGTGCAAGGTGGGGGAGGCACCTGTGGAACCGCATCTTATTCTTTTCAGATAGGAGTCTCTCCACCCAATTATTTTACGCAGCCATTCCCATTCTGCGGTAATCAGGCATTTTTAACCACTCCAGGAGGTACAAACTTCCAATGGTATAACAATCTGATGCCAATCCCTGCCCCGGCAGGAACGGCTTCCGGTTATACGGTCAGTCCCGCATTTAATAATCAGGTGTATTATTTATCCTACACAACCCCTCAGGGTTGTAAAGATTCTATCAAATATACACTGCAACAGGCTGTACCCGGTTCAGTATCGGTACCGTCGGTTGGTTTAATTTGTACCGGGGCAACCAATGGTACCGCAGCAGTTGTAATTTCTCCAGCGGCAAATACGCCAACAGGTTTAAGTCAGTTCAACGTATTCTCAACCGGAACCACTACTCCTTATTCAGCTACCTTGTCTCCATCTCCTTCTTATACATTTTTCCCTAATAATTTAGGAGCAGGAACATATAGCGTCTCTGCCTTTGATGGGGCCTGTCAATATGGAACAACATTTACTGTTGCACCGTATGTGTTCAATTTCACGGTTACGCCGCTTACCGCTACAATTTGTCAGGGGTCTTCCACAACGCATTCGATTGATTTTGGTATGGCCATAACGGGAACCCCATGTTCAACAATTGGAGTTGGGCCTGCTTGCCCAAATCCCGCAGTAATACAGATAGGGACTCAAACAAGCCAGAATGGAACCACTACATGGCCGGCGCCTTATGGTAACTGGTATAAAAACGCCCGTCACCAGATGCTTTTCAGGGCCTCTGAGTTAACTGCCATGGGTATAGGTCAAGGTTATCTTACTAGTCTGGCCTTCAATGTTATTGCGATAAACGGAACAACATTTTATAATGGATATACTATTAAATTAAAATGTACCAGCGTAACTGCTTTAAGCGGCGCTTTTGATAACGCTGGTTTATCTACAGTTTTCAGTGCTAACCATGTAGTGACTGTTGGCTGGAATACGCATAACTTTACAACTCCTTATTATTGGGATGGCGTATCTAATTTACTTGTTGATATATGTTATAACATGAGTCCAAACTACACGCAAAACTGTATTTCTCCACGGATGACGACGACTTTTGCTTCCTGTCGTTTGTGGTACAGCGATTGGGCAGTAGCTTGTATGACGACTTCTTTCCCTTTTCAAACCACAACATTAAGGCCTTTGGCTCGTTTTGGAAATTGTAGTGCGCCTAATCCTAATGCCTTTACTTATACATGGACTCCGTCGACATTCCTGTCTACAACAAATCAGCAAACCACTGTTGTTACTCCAACTACCGCACCCGGCACAGTAAGTACATATAACTATTCTGTAACACTTACACCAACAGTAGTTAACTGTCCGGTTACAAATACATTTGCTCCTACCGTTGTTAACCCGGTTACTCCAACAATTACTCCGATAAATGATTTTTGTACTAATGGCGTTCCGGTAACAATAACGGTTACGCCTACCGGTGGTACCTTTACTTCGGCTATTTCCGGCGCAGCCATTAATGCAACAACAGGTATCATTACACCTTCTTTGGCGGCAATAGGAACAAATACGTTTATGTATTCGGTTGGCGTAGGCTCATGTACTGCATCTAATTCTGCGAGTTTCCAGGTATCCCAATTTAACTCGGCGGCCTTAACAAGTTCAATTTCGCCAATGTGCGTAACAAGTCCGGTTGTTGACCTTAACAGCATTGTTCAAAGTACTGTAAATGGTGTATGGGCGGGTACTAACGTAAGCGGAAACTACAGCTTTACGCCGGCTGGTTTATCTACTAATACCTATACACTCACCTATAATACTACATCTAACCCTAATCCTACCGTATGTCCGGACGCGAGTACTATGGTTGTTTCAGTATTAAATCCTCCTACGCCTACAATAACGGCTATAGGTCCTTATTGTAATACGATGGGCAATGTTCAGGTTACAGTAACTCCTAACACTGGAACGTGGACACCGGTTGCATATCAAAGCTCTGTAGGTGTGTTCTCACCTTCAATTGCAGCCATCGGTTCAAATACGATGCAGTATGTAATCGGAACAAACACCTGTAATACTCAAGCCACTACAACGGTGAATGTTGAAGCGTTTGTTCCGGCTGTTATCACGGGTAGTATTTCCGATAAGTGTAATACAGCAAGTCAGGTGAACCTGCTTCCATTAACTACAAATAATCTTGGTTCGTGGACAGGGCCTGGTATAAACGGTTTCGTTTTTGATCCTGCTACATCCGGAACAGGAAACTTGACATTAACCTATACCACTAACTCAACTCCGGTTGGATTATGTCCTGATCAGGCTACCCTTGCTGTAAATGTATTTTCACTGGCTACGCCAGCTGTAAGTCAGATAGGACCTTTCTGTAATTCAAGTTTACCTGTAATGATACCTGTAACACCTTTGGGAGGAATGTTTAGCGGTGTAAATACCGGCGCGGTGAACCAGCAGGGTTTGTTTAACCCTTCCCAGGCAGCTATAGGCAATAACTACATTAATTACAGTGTAACAGCTGGTCCTTGCGTTGCCTACGGCCAAACTACAATTTCTGTAGAAGCCTTTGTATCCGCCGATTTCTCAAACTATGCAGGTCCATTCTGTAAGAATGACCCTGCAATTAACCTGAACAGTATTGCGCAAAATGCTGGTGGACAATGGTCGGGCCCTGGAGTAGTAGGAAGCTTGTTTACTCCGGCTAATGCAAACATAGGTAATAACAATATTATTATCTATCAAACCCACTCCATGCCAACTGCAAGCCTTTGCCCTGATACTTCGGCAATCAGAATTCAGGTAAACGATATCCCTCATGTTACAATTGTAAGTAATCTTGAAAAAGGCTGTTTACCTGTTGAGGTAATCTTTAATACACCAAGTACCAATAACGGAACAGGAACCTGGAACTTTGGAGATGGATCAACTCAAACTGGTTTAACTGTAACACACGTTTATACAACACCAGGCTCTTATAGCGTAAGCTTTAGTTACCAGGATGAAATAGGCTGTTCAACACAAACAGTTCTGGGAACCCCGATAGGAGTGTTCGCAGTGCCTGATGCCAACTTTACATTTAGCCCGGATGATATTACCATTGCAAACGCCGATGTTCAATTCACCAATTTAAGTACAGTGCTTGGCAACAACACTTATCAATGGCAAATTGGTAACTTGTACCAGCTTAATGATGTTAATCCAAAAGTTACCTTCCCTGCTGCGGGCGAATACAATATCATTCTTACAGCCACTACCATTGAGGGTTGTAAAGATGAGGTAAGCCGCGTGGTAGTTGTTAAGAACGACTTTGGAATTTATGTTCCAAGTTCATTCACGCCAAATTTTGATGGATTGAATGATGTGTTTAGGCCAGTATTCTCTCCATATGGATTAGACCTGAGCGTATACGAATTAGAGATATTTGACCGCTGGGGCCACTCACAGTTTAAAACAAAAGACATTACTGTAGGCTGGGATGGAATGGCTAAAGGAACAGACGAAGCGATTAAGCAGGACGTTTATGTTTATAAAATCAAATTCAAAGATGCAGAAGGTAAGATCCATCATAAAACCGGACACGTTACCTTGCTGAAGTAATAATACTTTATATCAATAAAGAGCCGGTCCATTCGGAACGGCTCTTTTTATTTGTAGTAATTCAAGGGGTAATCATTTACTAAAACTTGAACGTTTTAAGTTTCAAATAAATAAGGTCCTTCGCAAAACGGACCTTGTAACCTAGCTGAAATAATAATCAAAACAAATTAATAGCATAAATATTTGCACTCCAAAACCCAATCAAAACATAACAAGAACTAAAAGGAAACGCCACAGCCGTCGAGCGGCAATCGAGCCCGTAATCGGCCATTTAAAAAGCGATTACAGGATGGCAAGAAATTATCTAAAGGAAATTGCAGGAGATGAAATAAATGTATTGCTCTCTGCGGTAGCAATGAATTTTAACCGGGTCATTAACCTCTGAAAGCAGAGGTTAAACAACTGGGCTTTGGAATTGCTGGAAAAAAATCTGGTTGACATTGCTTTGCCTTCAATTGCAAAAAAAAGACTTTTTGAGGGGCGACTAATTAAATAATACCTGCGAAAATGAAAAAGCCCGGATTTTTTCCGGGCTTTTAATTTAAGTTTCTAAATATTATGCTTTATCTTCTTTCTTACTCTTTTTACCTTTTGGCTTATGGGTTGAAACAATGATCTGGTCTTTCTCTTTGTTGTAATCTACTTCCAGTTCATCACCTTCACTCAGATTACTTTTAATGATCTCTTCGGCCATAGGATCTTCAAGATATTTTTGAATTGCCCGCTTCAAAGGCCTTGCCCCATAGTTAGGATCATAACCTTTTTCAACAATGTAATCTTTAGCGGCATCTGTTATTTTAATTGTGTAACCTAATCCTGTTACTCTGCCAAATAAATGAGCTAATTCAATATCAATGATCTTGTGGATATCATCCCGGTCTAATGAATTAAACATGATGACATCATCAATCCTGTTAAGAAATTCAGGAGCAAATGCTTTTTTCAGGGCGTTTTCAATTACACCTTTTGCAGCTTCTTCTTCTCCTTCTTTTCTTGTAGTGGTTCCAAAACCAACACCGGTACCAAAATCTTTTAGCTGACGTGCTCCGATGTTACTGGTCATAATAATGATCGTGTTTTTAAAATCGATCTTTCTTCCCAAACTATCGGTAAGCATACCATCGTCAAGAACCTGTAATAACATATTGAATACATCAGGGTGCGCTTTTTCGATCTCGTCTAAAAGAACCACTGCGTATGGGCGACGGCGTACCTTTTCAGTTAACTGGCCGCCTTCTTCATAACCAACGTATCCCGGAGGAGCACCAATAAGGCGTGTTACAGCGAACTTTTCCATATACTCGCTCATATCAATACGGATTAATGCATCGTCATTATCAAATAAATGCTTCGCAAGTACTTTTGCTAACTGGGTTTTACCAACACCAGTAGGACCAAGGAAAATAAACGAACCAATTGGTTTATTTGGATCTTTTAATCCTGCGCGGTTACGCTGAATTGCTTTTACAACCTTTGCCAGCGCTGCATCCTGCCCGATTACTTTGCCTTTTAGCAGGTCGTACATCTTAACAAGCTTCTCTCCCTCGTTCTGGTTTACACGCTGAACAGGAACTCCGCTCATCATGCTCACCACTTCAGCAACGTTTTCTTCTGTTACTGTTACGCGATTTTGTTTGGTTTCTTCTTCCCAGGCTTTTTTAGCGGCTTCCAGCTGGCTTTGCAATTGTTTTTCAGTATCACGCAAACGCGCAGCTTCTTCGTACTTTTGGCTGCGAACAACCTGATTCTTCAGTTCTTTTATTTCTTCAATTTTTTGTTCGATATCCAGAATATTCTGAGGAACATTAATATTGGTTATATGAACGCGGCTTCCGGCTTCATCTAAAGCATCAATTGCCTTATCGGGCAAATGCCTGTCGGTAATATACCGTGCTGTTAAGGTTACGCAGGCTTTTAAAGCTTCATCGGTATAAGTAACATTGTGATGATCTTCGTACTTACCTTTAATATTGTTTAAAATCTGCAATGATTCTTCCTGTGTAGCGGGCTCAACAATCACCTTCTGAAAACGACGTTCCAAAGCGCCATCTTTTTCGATATACTGACGATATTCATCAAGAGTGGTTGCGCCTATACATTGTATCTCTCCGCGCGCCAAAGCCGGTTTAAACATATTACTGGCATCAAGACTACCGCTTGCACCACCTGCACCAATAATAGTATGAATTTCATCAATAAAAAGAATAACATCCGGACTCTTTTCAAGTTCGTTCATTACGGCTTTCATCCGCTCTTCAAATTGCCCGCGGTATTTTGTACCTGCTACAAGACTTGCGAGATCAAGTGTAACAACGCGTTTGTTAAATAAAACGCGGCTAACTTTTCGTTGTACAATTCTTAAAGCAAGACCTTCAGCAATACTTGATTTACCAACACCTGGTTCACCGATAAGAATCGGATTATTTTTTTTACGACGTGATAAAATTTGTGAAACACGCTCAATTTCTTTTTCGCGGCCAACAACAGGATCAAGTTTTCCGTCTTCTGCCATTTTGGTAAGATCTCTGCCAAAATTGTCTAAAACAGGCGTTTTTGACTTACTGTCACCTTGTTTCTTTGGATTTCCGGTACTTCCGGCGCCTCCAAAACTTGCCTCATCGGCATCATCATCATCGCCCGCAGTACTGTTCTCTATTTTTCCCGGATTGTCCAGAAAACCCTCCAGTTCAGCGCGTGTGGCATCGTAATCTACACCACTTTTCAGTAATGTTTTTGTAACTATGTTATCAGGATCTTTCAAAATACAAAGTAATAAATGTTCGGTTCCTATCTGTACAGACTTAAAAGTTTTCGCTTCCAGATAAGTAAGCTTTAATGTTTTTTCCGCCTGTTTTACGAGGGGAATATTAGCTAAATTATTTGTTTTGCGAATTCCAGGAGTAAGATTCTGCTCTATAGTGCGACGTAGTTCCTGTGCATCAACACCTAAGTTTTTTAATAAACGCATTCCAACACCATCACCATCTCTAATCATTCCAAGCATCAGATGTTCAATGCCGATAAAATCGTGTCCCAAACGAAGTGCCTCTTCACGGCTGTAGGTAATTACATCTTTTACCCTGGGAGAAAATTTTGCTTCCATAAAATGTCCTTTCTAAACGTTAAGTTACATATATAATGCCAGAATCAAAAATAGATTATTATAAGCTGAAAGTTAAATTTTGTAAGTGCTTTTTTTAACAAAATTTTTGTTGATAAGTTTTGGCTGTACTTATAGATTTTTCGGTACTTTCATGGGTTCAAAGCGAATAAAAAATCACACTTTTTTTAACGTATAAACGTTAAATATGAGCATGACAAAAATTCACTTATTACAAAGAAATTATTACTAAAAAGTAACTAAAAGAATATGGCTGAAGGAGAAAAAATTATTCCAATTAACATTGAAGATGAAATGAAAACTGCCTACATCGATTATTCGATGTCGGTAATTGTATCCAGGGCTTTACCTGATGTGCGTGACGGATTAAAGCCCGTACATCGCAGGGTATTGTATGGAATGCTTGACTTAGGGGTTCTTCACAATCGTCCTTATAAAAAATCTGCCCGTATTGTGGGTGAGGTGCTTGGTAAATACCATCCTCACGGCGATGCGAGTGTTTACGATACAATGGTGCGTATGGCTCAGGACTGGAGCCTTCGTTACATGCTGGTTGATGGCCAGGGAAATTTTGGAAGTATGGATGGCGATCCTCCTGCGGCAATGCGTTATACAGAGGCTCGTTTACGCAAGATCACTGAGGAGATGCTTGCTGATATCGAAAAAGAAACCGTTGATTTCCGTCCGAATTTTGATGACAGTTTAACAGAACCAACCGTTCTGCCAACAAAGGTTCCTAACCTATTAATAAATGGAGCATCCGGTATTGCGGTGGGTATGGCTACCAACATGGCGCCGCATAACCTGAGTGAAGTTATTGATGCTACCATCGCGTACATTGACAATCGCGATATAGACATTCCGGCCTTAATGAAGTTTGTTAAGGCTCCTGATTTTCCAACAGGTGGTATTATTTACGGATATGAAGGTGTAAAAGAAGCTTTTGAAACAGGACGTGGCCGTGTAATCATGCGTGCCAAGGCTGTAATTGAGCAGGTAGGTGATCGCGAACGCATTGTTGTTACTGAAGTTCCTTACCAGATCAATAAAGCTGAAATGATCAAACGTCAGTGGGAACTTTGTAACGAGAAAAAAATTGAGGGTATCAGCGAAATCCGTGACGAGAGTAATCGTGAAGGAATTCGGGTAGTGTACGAATTAAGAAGAGACGCCATCAGTAACGTTGTTCTTAATAATCTTTACAAGTTTACTTCTTTACAAACTTCATTCTCTATCAATAATGTAGTTCTTGTGAATGGTCGTCCTGAAATTCTTAACCTGAAACAACAGATTCATTATTTTGTTGAGCACAGACATGATGTGGTAGTACGCCGTACTAAATATGAACTTGCTCAGGCGGAAAAACGCGCTCACATATTACAAGGTTTATTAATTGCCCTTGATCATCTTGATGAAGTAATTAAAATAATCCGTGAAAGTGAAACTCCTGATGTTGCCCGTGACGAATTAATGACACGCTACAGTTTGTCAGAGATTCAGGCACGTGCAATTCTTGACATGCGTTTGAGAACTCTAACAGGACTTGAACGTGATAAATTAAAAGGTGAATACGATGAACTGATGAAGTTAATAGCGCACTTAAATGATATCTTAAACAATGAAGCTTTGCGTTATCAGATCATAAAAGATGAATTGGCCGAGATCAAACAAAAATATGGCGATGAGCGTCGCAGTGAAATTGTTTATGTTGGCGATGATCTTAAAATTGAAGACATGATCGCTGATGAGAATGTGGTGATCACAATTTCTCACATGGGCTACATGAAGCGTACTAACCTTGACGAGTATCGTGCCCAGGGCCGTGGTGGAAAAGGAAGCAAAGGCTCAAGTACACGTGATGAAGATTTCATTGAGCACATGTTCATTGCTTCTACGCACAATTACTTGTTGTTGTTTACTGAAAAAGGACAATGTTACTGGCTGCGAGCTTATGAAGTTCCTGAAGGGAACAAGCAAAGCAAAGGACGCGCAATACAGAATTTGATTTCAATAGCGCCTGATGACAAAGTAAAAGCATTTATCAACGTAACAAGTCTGGATAACGAAGAATATATTAATAATAACTTCATTATTCTATGTTCACGCGAAGGTATTATCAAGAAAACAGCTCTTGAGGCGTATTCCCGTCCGCGCGCAAACGGAATTAATGCAATCACAATTCGTGAAGGAGACGCGCTGCTCGAAGCGGCATTAACCAATGGTAAAAATGAAATAATGCTTGCCACTAAATTAGGTAAGGTTTGCCGTTTCCCAGAAGAAAAAGTAAGGCCAATGGGACGTAATGCAAGCGGAGTTATTGGTATTGATCTGAATGACGAAGAAGGTGCAAAAAATGAAGTGATTGGTATGATCTGCATTGATAATCCTCAGGCAAACGTTCTTGTTGTTTCTGAAAAAGGATATGGAAAGCGCAGTGACATTGATGAATACCGGATTACAAACCGTGGCGGTAAAGGTGTAAAAACTATTAACATCACTGATAAAACCGGTAACCTAGTTGGTATCAAATCGGTAACTGATGCCAATGACCTCATGATTATTACTAAAAACGGAATTACAATTCGTTTAAACGTAAGTTCATTAAGGGTAATGGGTCGTGCTACCCAAGGCGTTAGATTAATTAATATTTCTGAGTCGGATGAAATTGCCGCTGTAACAAAAGTTGATCACGAAGACGAAACCGAAGTTGAAAATGAAACCGTATCCGGGGATAATACTCCTGTGTCGGGCGATGTAGATCAAAGTACTGAGGAAAGTCCGAAAGAGTAACAATTAATGTTAAATCCACTTTTGTGGTATGTAAATTGAAAAAATAATCGTCATAATTATAAATGCACAGTATGAAAAAAATAACTATTCTGAGCTTAGCCTTATTACCGTTGTTTGGCTTCTCACAAAAAACAAAAGTACAAACAGCCTGGAGAGCTTTAAATGATTACGAAGCAACAGTAAAAGACGGCAAGCCGGATCTCGTTTACCTTAATAAAGCTAAAGATGCAATTGATGCCGCTCTGGTTCATGAGGATACAAAAAATCAGGGTAAAACACATGCATATAAAGCACGGATCAGTTACGCTTTTTATCAATATAGTTTAACTCAGGAACTTAAGAAACTTGAAGCAACAGTTCCTGATAAAAATGAAAGGGCAATGCTTGCTTATGGCAACACTCCCTTAACAGATTTTGAAAACGCGAATGAAGAGTTAGGTAAAATTAAGGATGTTGATCCGAAATTTATGGAAACAATTCAGGAGGGTTTAACAAAGGGAACTTCTATGTTAGGAGAAGATGATTTAAAGTTTGCCATTGTTGCTCAGCAAATGAAGATGGAATCGGCAAATATTGCGCAGGGAAAGTACAAGGCGAAGAAGTATGATGAAGCCGCGGATTATTTTTATAAAACTGCGTTTTTAAATACAATGCTTTATAAAGTAAAAGACACTGCTAATTTTTATAACGCTTGTGTTGCTGCCGGTAAATCAAAGAACACAACCAAAATTCTTGATTATAACAAAAAAATGATCGATGGGAAAATTGCCAGTCCGTATAATTATGAGGCAATGTATAACGCTTATCTTTCAAAACAAACGGTTGCCGATTCTTCTTCAGCAAGAGAAATTCTTAAAAAAGGAAGAACAGCATTTCCTAGCGATTTAAGTTTAATGAACAAGGAAACTGATTATTTTCTAGCGGCAAACAAACACCAGGAAGCTTTAAATAATTTAAAGGCCTCTATTGAAAAAGACCCGACAAATCCTGTGTTTTACCTGATTACAGGGCAGATTTATGATGCCATGGCTAATCCAAAAGAAAAAGGCACCGGAAAAGAACTTCCGAAACCTGCTAATTACGAAGAGTTGATTAAGAACGCTGAAAGTTATTATCTGAAGGGAATAGAGCAGAAGTCAACCAATAAGGAATATCAATACAACCTTATCTTTAATTTGGGTGCTTTGTATAACAACTATGGTGGTTATTATCAAACAAGACAACCTGAAAAAATTACTGATGCAGCAAGAATTGCTAAAGAAAACGAAACTATTTCGCAGGAGTACTTTAAAAAAGCAATTCCATATCTGGAACAGGCTTTAACTATTAAGCCTGATGACAGGCCTACTATGATAGCTTTACGCAAACTGTATATGTTTACAAAGCAGGATGACAAAGCCAAGGAGATGAATGATAAAATAAAAGGTCTTAAATAAAGTATAAACAATATAATTCCCGGTATTATGGCAGCATAAACCGGGATTTTTAATTTAAACCATGCTAAAAAAATACATTACAGCGGTACTGTTATTATGTTCTTGCTTTGTTAATGCGCAGCGCGATAAAGAGGAAATGAATAATGATCCGTTATTTCAGTCAGCCTATGATAAATTTGAGAAAAAGCTTTACAGGGAAGCTTATGAGGATTACACAACGTATCTTCATAAAAAACCAAATGATGCTAATGCTTTGTACAATCGCGGATTATGCAGCTATGAAGAAACAGATTATAAATCGGCCATAAGGGATTTTAAGAATAGCATTAGTCTTGGAAGGAAAAGATCAGATGCCTATTACATGAAAGGCTTGTGCGAATTTCTGGATAAGGATAACAATACCGCACTGAAAGATTTTGATACTTCATTGATATATAAGCCTAATGATGGGAAGGCTTTGTGTTACAAAGGCGCAACGCTAAACGAACTTAAAAATTATAATGAGGCTTTGAAAAACCTTGATATGGCTGAAAAAGAAATATCAGATTACGAGCCGGTATATTATTACAGAACTCTTACAAAATATTATTTGAAAGATTATGAGGGAAGTTTAATGGATTGTAATAAAGCCCTATCCTTAAAAGATTATTATGATACACATTTTTGGAAAGGTTTAAACCTGATTGAATTAAAAAGGTACAAGGAAGGAATAACAGAGTATGATACGGTTATAGCGCATAATAAAAAGTATGCTAAAGCCTACTATAACAGAGGAATTGCGTGGCTTGATCTTGGCGAGTATGAAAAATCAATTTCAGATAACACAAAATGTCTCGAGATAGAACCATCGTTTCAAAAAGCTTTCTATAATCGGGCTTTATGTCTGTTTTATCAACAAAAGTATAAGGAGGCTGAACCGGATTTTAATGCCGCTGTTGGCCTTGGAAACCCTGATTACAAGTATTATTGCTGGAGAGGAGCCAATTATTACATGTTAAAGAAAGATGAACTGGCTCTTCTTGACCTTAATAAATCAATTGAACTAAAAAATGATTATGAAACCTCGTACTACTATCGCGCCCTGGTTAAATACGTTTTGGCCGATGATAAAGGCTGTATTGAAGATTGCAGTAAAGCTCTTGCACTTCAAAAAAAGTACGATACTTACTATACAAGAGCGCTTTCTAAATACGTTTTAAAAGATTATAACGGGGCGATAGAAGATCATACCGAAGCTCTTAAATTGAAAACTGATTATAGTTCTGCTTATCTTGAGCGTGGAGTTTGTTATTACATGCTTGAAAAAGATGATCAGGCCATGACAGATTTTAACCAGGCAATCAAATTAAATCCTTCAAGCGGAAAAGCGTTTTACTATCGTGGTAAATCAAAGAAGTATAAAAATGATTTAATTGGTTCTTGCGAAGATTTAAAAACTGCAAAAAGCCTGGGATATACTTATGCCGATGACGAGATAATTAAAAACGGCTGTAAATAGTTAACTTACTATTTTCCCGTCCTTCATACTTAAAGTACGGTCGGCCATTCCGGCAAGTTCGTTGTTGTGAGTTACTATCACAAAAGTCTGATTAAAATTATCACGCAGTTTAAAAAATAAATTGTGCAGTTCTCTCGCGTTGTTGCTATCCAGGTTTCCGCTTGGCTCATCGGCAAATACAACCAATGGTTTATTAACAAGGGCGCGGGCAACGGCAACACGCTGCTGCTCGCCTCCGCTCAGCTCAGATGGCTTATGTGATAAACGATCTTTCAGATTAAAAAATTCAAGTAATTCCGTGGCACGGGTCTCTGCTTCTTTTTTATTTTTCTTAGCTATCAGGGCCGGGATGCAAACATTTTCAATCGCGGTAAATTCAGGAAGTAACTGATGAAACTGAAAAACAAAGCCAATATTTAAATTCCGGAAAGCGGCCAATCTTTTATCGTTTAGTTTAAAAACATTTTCGTTATTAATAATTACTTCCCCGGTGTTAGGCCTGTCAAGCGTTCCAAGGATTGTAAGCAAAGTTGTTTTTCCTGCTCCGGAAGATCCAACAATAGATACAACCTCTCCCTGCTTTATTTGAAGATCAACACCTTTCAGAATTTCCAGGCCATTATAGTTTTTATGTATGTTTTTCGCGACAATCATATGTTATGACAAATATAAGTAACACATTAATGTAATAATCAATATTCCCGCAATATCAAGAAGTATTCCAACCCTGAACATGTCTCTGATATGAATTTGTTTGGTTCCAAATACAATGGTATTGGCAGCCGTGGCTACGGGCAGCATAAATCCTATAGATGAGGCAAAGGTTGCAGGCATCATTAATAATAATGGCGGTAAATCAAGATCTTTCTGTAAGGCTATCATCACAGGAATGGCCAATTGAATGCTCGCAATATTGGATGCAAATTCACTGATAATAGTAACAATAATGCATATTCCGGCAATGATAAGAATAGGGGAGACTCCCTTCAGAATTTTTAAACTTCCTGCCAGCCAGTTACTCAAACCTGAAATTTCAAAACCATAAGCAAGGGCAAAACCCGAACCAAACATGAGGATAATATCATAGCGCAGCTTCTTTGCATCTTCCCAAATTAACAGAGCTTGCCCTGGATTTGCTCTTGATGGAATAAGAAATAGCAATAGAGCCGCAACCAAAGCAACCAGGGCGTCATCTATAAATTTAGGGGTAACAAAAAGGTGATTCCAGCCTGTGTACTTAAAACGGCCAAAGTCAATATCGGCACGCGTAAACCACGCTAAAATGCATAAAACAAAAATTAGAAACACCCACTTTTCTTCCCATGAAAATTTGCCTAAGCTTTTGTACGATTCTTTAAAAAAAGATTTTTCAATATTCATTTTTACTTTACCCTTTATAAAATAAAAATTAAGGATTAAAAAGGTGACAGCTAAAAAGGTTATTGAAATAGGATATCCGATAGCGCTCCACTTTACAAAATTTAAATCGTTGCTCTCAGGAAATGAATTTTTAAAAGCCA
>Ga0255338_1001439_pt1 | contig 45202 bp, 36 predicted proteins | sample MeOH1_35cm_T4_19_FD_203715 | JGI IMG/M metagenome (GOLD analysis project Ga0255338, IMG submission 203715) | Sandy soil microbial communities from University of British Columbia, Vancouver, Canada - MeOH1_35cm_T4_195 | ecosystem: Engineered > Artificial ecosystem > Sand microcosm > Unclassified ...
TACCACCATTATATGCAGGGATACATACGCTTACCTTAACCTCGTTCATATCAAAAAATGTACGCAATACTAAGACTTTTTTCTGAAACGAAAAAAGAAAGGCAAAGTGCATCTATTTTACTACTAATCAAACCTCAAGGTCTTAATAGGTGTTAGTTTTGTAATAATTAATGTTGGTAAAAACAGCATTAAAACGCAGATTACAAATGTACCGGCGTTTAATATGGCAAAATACATCCAGTTAATGTCAATAGCTACATGATCAACATAATAAGTTGAACTATCAAGTTCAACAATTTTAAAATAATACTGTAGGTAGCATAACCCTATTCCAATAATATTACCCCACAGCAAACCTTTTCCTATCAGGCGCAAACTGATGTGTAAAAAAATCCGTCTTACACCTGTATTGGTCATACCCAGAGCTTTTACAAGCCCAACCATATTAGTGCGCTCCAGTATTAGAATAAGCAGCGCTGTTATCATATTAATAACCGCGACAAGAATCATTAAAACAATAATAATAACTCCATTAATATCCAGCTTATCAAGCCATATAAAAATGTTTGAATACATTTCTTTAACGGTATTTACATTATAATTGTATCCTAACAGTTCTTCTATCTGTTCCTCGCTTTCCTCAAGCGTTTCAAAGTCCTTTAATCTAATTTCATAATTACCAACCTGTTTTTCATTCCAGTAATTTAACTTCTGAATTTGTCTGATGTCAACAAATGTGAGGTTATTATCAAAGTCGGCAAAACTCGTTTTAAAAATACCGCAAATTGTAAGTTTACGCGAACGCTGCTCGAATTTGATAAGATTTTCTCCGGTAACGCTATCGTATACTTCATGCTGTGAAATAAAATAAATAAGCATTTTTTCGTTTAATTTTAAATCGAGTTTGTTTGAAAGCGCCTCGCTTATTAAAATATCTTTACTTGTAACACTATCATTAAACTCTGGTAAGCGACCTTCAATTAAGTGCCTTTTCAGAAAATCAAAATCATAATCCCTACTCACTCCTTTGAGTAATATTCCTTCATTTTCAGTTTTGGTTTTCAGAATACCGTTTTTGAAAGCCGTGGTTTGTATGTTTTGTATAAACGGAAAAGATTTTAATAGCTTCATGGTATCCTCACTGATAACAATCGGTTCTGGCTCATTACTGGGATTTACATTGATGCTGCCGATGGCTATATGTGTGGTTAATCCCGTCATTTTATCGGTTATGGCTCTTTTAAAACCTAATACAATGCTAACGGTTAGTAACATTACAGAAACACCAAGAACAATCCCTATTATTCCTATTTTTACAATAGGCTTTGAGATGTTACCTTTGCTCTTATCAGAACCTGAAATTTTATCTGCTATTAATTTTTCTACGCTCACGTATGCTCTTATGCAAAAATACTAAAATCATTGGCTTCACTTGCCTGATACTCTCGTTTATATGCCTTAATGGACAGAACACCTTGGTAACAAAGGATTTCACCGAGGTTACATGCGGCAACCGTCAGTTTGATGAATACCTCCCAAAACTTAAAAACAAAAGAGTTGGCATAATTACAAATGTTACCGGACTCGTTGGTAACACAAGTATTGTAGATACCCTTCTGGCGCTGAAAGTAAACATCAAAAAAATTTTCGGACCCGAACATGGTTTTAGGAGCGATACCGATGCAGGAGAAAAAGTAAGCAGTAACACTGATACAAAAACCGGTTTGCCTATTATTTCATTGTACGGATCAAACAAAAAACCCACCAAAGAGCAGCTTTCGGATATTGACATTCTCATTTACGACATTCAGGATATTGGTGTTCGCTTTTATACTTATATCTCCACCATGTGTTACGCCATGGAGGCTTGCGCAGAAAATAAAAAAGAATTTATTGTATTGGACAGACCAAACCCAAATGGTTTTTACATTGATGGTCCGGTTATGAAAAATGAACTGAAAGGATTTTTAGGTTTGCATAACGTTCCACTGGTTTATGGGATGACCTGCGGAGAATATGCTAAAATGGTAAATGGTGAAGGCTGGCTGAAGAAAAAAGTCAAATGCAAATTAACTGTTATTCCACTTAAAAATTACGACCGGAAATGCACTTATAAATTGCCTGTTCGCCCCTCTCCCAACATTCCTAATAGTTCGGCAGTGCTCTTATATCCGAGCCTTGGATTATTTGAGGGCACCATTATGAGTTTGGGAAGAGGTACCGAGTTCCCTTTTCAGGTGGTGGGACATCCGGAGTATAAGGACACAACATTTTATTTTATTCCAAAAGAAACTTCAATCTCAAAAACACCTAAATACCTTAATCAGAAATGTTACGGAATCGATCTTCGCAAGGATAATTATATCACTAATCATCCCTGTAAAATCAATTTGGAGTGGTTAAGAATGATACAAATAAAAATGGGAAGAGATGATTTTTTTGACAAGAATTTCAATTATCATGCCGGTAATGCCTTGCTGCAAACACAGTTAAAATCTGGTATATCCGAAAACGAAATACGAAAAGGATGGCAAGTAGATATTACCGCTTTTAAGAAGATAAGAAAAAAATATTTGTTGTATCCTGATTTTTAGAAAAAACAACAGGCACCGGCCTTGCTGTTGGATTAGTGCATAACAGAGAATTTCATATCAATCGCACTATCATTATTTTTAAGCCGAATGGTATAAATTCCGTCAGCAAGTTTTTCTGTATTTAGCAGTATTTTGTTTGGCCCGGTTGTTATCTTTGTCCTGTTGCTTTGAACAACTTTTCCTAGAGTATCAAAAACATTAATCTCAGTTTCGTTATCACTTACCGAATAAAACCACAGGTTTAACAGTTCGCTAACGGGGTTTGGAAAAACACTCATGTTTTTCGGGATTTGATTGTGATTTGAAAGTTCGGTTATTGTATTGGTTTCGTTGTAAAGTGAGATGATTTCACTCTGCGTTAACTTCGATTTATAAATTCTTACTCCATCAAGAGCTCCTTTAAAGTGCAAAATATTGTTAGGATGAGCGCCAAACACCAGATTTGCGGCGTTACTCAGATTGCCTCCCGGTGCGCCAATATCAGCCTGTGCAACGGCGTTAATGTAAAGAATAGATTGGCTCATCTGACTATCATATACGCCTGTAATAAAATACCATCGGTCTATTCCTTCCCCATCACAAACGCTGACATTGCTATCTGAACACGCATCCTGAAAGGCTCCTGAAGCGGTGTACCAGCTAATCTGGCCCGGATTTGTACAATATCCCGGATCGATATTATTCGTAAGAAACTGATAACCGCTCCAGCTCCCATAAACATTTTTACTTAATGGTAACCCGTTAGTTGTTGGGCCGGCGTATGTTTTGATCCAAAAAGCTACAGAAAAATCTGTGTTATTGGTCATATCAACAGTAGGGGAATTATTTACAATAATGCTTGCATTAACGCCATCAAAACCATAAGCCATGTTTGGATTTAAAAATCTGTCGGTGGTAAGCGTTGCTCCCATTACAGTACCATGATTGGCGTTGCCGCTATAATCCTGGGCATTCCCATCCATTGGCCAGTATCCCATAAGGTTGGCGGTAGGGATCTGGGCGGTGAGAAGCGCCCCTGAAAATACAGCGGAGATTAAAAAACAGTTTCCTTTCATCATTCCTATTTAAACAGGAAAAACAAATGCCAGGCGCAAATTCATAAAAATGGACTTTACATCCTTTACTAAGAAGCTTTATTATCCGTTATTTTATACGGATATGTCCTACCCTGCCTTCTGAATAAATATTGGTAATATTTTTGGGTTTTCTTGTTTAGAAACCTATTTTTGTAACTCTTTATAACTAAAATGGCAAACTTTGATTTAATTATGCCTAAAATGGGCGAAAGCGTGGCCGAGGCTACTATTATTAAATGGACTAAAAATGAAGGTGATAAAATTAAAACCGACGAAACGGTTTTAGAGATCGCAACAGACAAGGTGGATAGTGAAATCCCTTCGCCATTTGAAGGAACTCTTATAAAACGTCTTTTTAAAGAAGGTGATGTTGTTCAGGTGGGAACAGTAATAGCGGTAATAAGCAGCGATGCCAACGCTACCGTTAGCGAAACTCCAAAAACAAGCGCGCCGGAAAATAAATCAGTTAGCGAAACAAAACAAACAACTTCAACAACCGCTTCTCCTGCTACAACCAGCAGTAATGATTACGGTTCGTCAGATAAGTTTTATTCGCCATTAGTTAAAAGCATTGCAAAAGAAGAAGGTATTTCTATTGCTGAACTTGACAGCATTAAAGGTACCGGACAGGATGGCCGTGTTACCAAAGCAGATATTCTCGCTTATCTTCCCAATCGTAATAAATCAGCCGCCACAACGGTAAGCACTACCCAAACAAGTTCAACTACTTCAACTTCTCAGGCTGGCAAAACATCTTCAGGAACTATTTCCGTTGGTGAAAATGCCGTTATCGTTAACCGCCCTGCTGTTTCGGTTGGAGCTGGCGACGAAATAATTGAAATGGACCGCATGCGTAAGATCATTGCTGATAACATGGTAATGAGTAAACACGTTGCCCCGCATGTTACATCGTTTGTTGAAGCGGATGTAACCAATCTTGTTTTGTGGAGAGATAAGATAAAGAAAGAGTTTGAAAAACGGGAAGGAGAAAAAATGACCTTCACTCCTTTATTCATTGAAGCAGTTACGCGCGCCATCAAAGATTTTCCTCTGATAAACGTTTCAGTGGATCAAACAGGGACAAAAATAATTAAACGTAAAAACATCAACATAGGTATGGCTGCGGCTTTACCAACGGGTAACCTGATTGTACCGGTAATTAAAAATGCGGATGAAAAGAATTTAGTTGGCATAACCAAAGCTGTTAATGATCTTGCCAACCGCGCGCGCGCAAATAAGTTACAACCTGACGAAATACAAGGAGGAACGTTTACCTTAACTAATGTGGGTGGTTTTGGTAATTTAATGGGTACACCAATTATTTTGCAGCCACAAGTTGCTATTTTAGCTGTTGGTTCTATTAAGAAAAAACCTGCTGTGATTGAAACTCCACAGGGAGATATGATAGGTATCAGGCATTTCATGTTCTTAAGCCTGAGTTACGATCATAGAGTTGTTGATGGTTCTTTGGGTGGAAGTTTTTTACGCAGAGTTGCAGATTATCTTGAGAACTGGGATATTAACCGCACCGCTTAAAAAATAAAAAACAAACAATGATAAAAAAAATCGCTATTGCAACCTGCGCATTCGTAGTAGTTGCATTTGCATCTTGTAAAAAAGACCGTACCTGCACCTGCACGGTTACAAAAAACGGTACATCTACAACCACCGCTCAAATTACAGCCAGTATAACAATTCCGGGATTACCGCTTCCTCTTCCGGGGCTTGGAATTGATACCACATTTAGCAGTCCGGTTAGCGAAAGCCAGGTAGTAGACCGTAAGATGACTAAATTAAGCAAACGCGCTGCCAGTCAAAATTGCATCAGTTATTCTGAACCTTACAGCGAAACAACTTATAACATTGTGCCTAGCTTCACTTTAACTTCAACTAACGCCGGTACCAAAGAGTATAAGTGTGAGTTAAAGTAATTTTCCTTTTTTTAACGTTACTTTACAAAATCTGCCCAACTTCTTATTCTCAGTTTGCGTTATGGTTTAAAAAGCCTATGACGTTATTTATACTTTTTAATCATAAAATCAACCCTTATGAAAAACGTAAAAAGTATAATGCTGAGCGTAGTTGTATTTACGCAAACAACAAGCTCTCAAAACAATAATCACAAATATTATCTGGAAGGAAATATTTGTGGAGGTGTTCAAAAAAATTATCCGGTAACCGGAATAGGAGGCGCTTTCGGTTTTTTTATTTCATCGAATAGTAGTATCGATTTAAGGACGCGGGAAGTTTATTCCTTCCAAAACAAAACAATTATTGGAGCCATTACGGTAAATTACCGATATCATTTTAATAACGGTCTTTTTGTAGGAACCGGCTTTGCACATCATCACGAAATCTTTGAAGAGCACTTTCTTAATCAACCAGCAGAAGCTGCACTGGGAAGTCACCATGAAATTTCTCACAGAAGCGGATTAAACTTTGAGGCAGGCTATAATTTTAAATCTCTGAGTAAAAAAGGATTTTTTAGCTGTATTTATCCAACTACAAATGTTATTGCCAGTTATATGTTTTTAGACAGATCTATGAATCCGCTAGTAACAATAAATTTCGGTTTCAGGATAGGCTTAAACAAAAATAAACCTTAGTCCTCTTCTCCATCATTGGTTACTGACCCAGTATTATCAAGGATCTCGTACACTTTATACGTGTTATAAACTGCTTTATTTAACTGGTTACTTAAAATAATTACAGTTGTTGTATCACTTAACCTTCTGTGAAACGAGGAACGATAACCATGCCACCAACCATTATGAAATACTTCTTTTGAGACCGTATCTTTAAAGTTTTTTATCCTCCAGCCGAGCCCGTAATTACTAAGTTTCTTCTCTTTACTGTATGGCAAATACGCCATCTGCTGGGTTTCAGGTTTAATGATCTTATTCTGATATAAAGCCTCACTGAATAAAAAAAGATCGTAAGCAGTAGAGTAAACACTTTTATCACCAAGAACATAATCACTGGCATCGAATTCAACAGGCTTCCATTTAAGGTCATAAGCTTTGGTAACCTGAGGATTGTTTAAATCAATATCCCTGATGGTAGCAGTGTTCTTCATGCCTAGGGGATTAAATAATTCTTCTTTAAGAAAAACTGAAAATGGTTTATTTGTTACTTTTTCAACCAGTAATGCAAGTAAGGCGTAATTAGTATTACAGTAATTAAAACACTTATCAGGTTTTAAATAAACCTTTGGTGTTTTTATTTTTAAATAGCTGTACATATCAGAGTTACTCATTTTATAACCAGGCTGATAGATCTCGCTATTTAAAGCATAAATGTAATTAGGTAAACCTGAACGGTGATTAAGTAATTGTTTTATTGTTACATCGGGATAAGGAAAATCAGGAAAGTAAGATGCAAAGGTTTTATTAAGATCAATTAATTCTCTCTCATACAGCATCAACACCGCGGTTGAGGTAATAACCTTTGAAACAGATGCCAGTTGAAACATGGATGAATCACTTAACATGCATCCATTTTCCTTGTCGCAGTAACCAATTGTTTTCTGATACAATATGGCCCCGCTTTTTGCTACAAGAATACTTCCGTTAAAGGCACCTAACCGGTTAAGACGCACAAACATAGTATCCAATTTATAGGCAATAATTTTTTGCTCTGAGCTAAGCTCAGTATCTATAATTGCTTTTTCAGGCTGTATGTAAGTGATTGCTTCAGGCAACACGGCGTTACCACAGCTTAAAAACATGATGAGGAAAGAATTTAATATAAAAAGTTTGTTCATTTTTTGCCTTTCAGTGTTTTAGAACTTTGTTTGTTTTCCTTTTCAGTCCCCTCCTCTTCATCATTATACTTGTTATAATCCAATTGGTTGCCCCAAAACGACATTTGCTGCTTAATCCAGGCTTTTCTTTTGGAAATATACGACGAAGGCGGATTTGCAACGTACTTTAATGGATTGGGTAAAATTGCCGCAATGGCTGCACTTTCATCTTTATTCAGGTTTTTGGCGTGTTTTTTAAACCAGTGCTGGGCAGCTGCTTCTGCACCATACACACCATTTCCCATTTCAATACTGTTAAGGTACACTTCCATAATCCGTTCTTTACTCCAGAAAATTTCGATCAATAAAGTAAACCATGCTTCAAATCCCTTACGGATATAACTTCTGCCAGGCCATAAGAAAACATTCTTAGCGGTTTGCTGTGTTATGGTACTCCCGCCTCTTATTTTTTTTCCATTTTCGTTTGCCTTCATCGCTTTTTCAATTGCACCCCAATCAAAACCAAAATGCTTAAGGTAATTTTGATCTTCGCTACAAACCACTGCCAACTGCAATTTGGGCGAAATCTCTTCAAGCGGAACCCAATCGTGTTTTAAAGTCATTGGCTTGCCATCCGATTTCTGTTCAACACAGCGAATGAGCATTAAAGGAGTTAGAGGAACAGGCACCCAACGAAATAAAATAACCGAAACCACAGAAAGGATTACGAATCCGATAAGAATTTTTAATGTTATTCTGAATATTTTAATGAGAAAGGCCTTCATCCAAACTGCAAATCTATTCGTAATTTTATGCCACCAACGTTAAAAACAATTAGAAATTAACGACTGGCTTTTAATTACTATGAACAATAAGTTAAAATATGCTATCCTGATCTTATTGGCGGGACTTTTAGGACTCTTTCTATATAATAAATATCGTGTTGCCCCTACCATTGATTTTAAAAAATTGCCTTTAACTGATTTGAGCGGCACACCGGTTACATTTGAATCTTTTAAAGGAAAAAAATTAATAGTAAGTTTCGGCGCTTCCTGGTGCCCAAACTGTATCGATGAATTAAACACGCTGAAAGAAATAAAGGAAAATAGCCTTTCTGATGTCGAAGTTATTGTGATTAGTGATGAAGATCTTGAAAGAGTTAAGTCTTTTAAAGAAAGAAAAGAATATCCTTTCACCTTTTTAAAAATGCAACAACCATTCAATTCCATTGGGGTAAATGCAATTCCTACAACCTATATTGTAAATATAAATCTGGAAGTTAAAGAAGAAAAAGTTGGTTATATTAACTGGGAAGACCCTTCAACCCTGGAGCATTTGAAAAAGCTGATGGAATAGCTAAAGCCTTTACAGATAAAGGATTGTTAGCTTCTTTAACATTTTTTCCAGCAAATATTGGTGTACCTTTACCAATCTTAAAATGGCTATTAATAAAGATATTACAAAGCTCAATCCTAAAGAGCACATTATTATAAAAGGAGCGCGCATGCACAATTTAAAAAATGTGGATGTGGCAATTCCCCGCAATAAATTAGTTGTTATAACCGGGCTTTCAGGTTCGGGAAAATCTTCGCTCGCGTTTGATACTTTATATGCGGAAGGACAAAGACGTTATGTTGAAAGTCTTTCAGCATACGCCCGCCAGTTTCTTGGCCGATTGGAAAAACCCCAGGTGGATTATATCAAAGGAATTTCTCCTGCAATTGCCATAGAGCAAAAAGTTATTTCAAGAAATCCAAGAAGCACAGTTGGAACAATAACCGAGATTTACGATTATTTTAAATTGCTTTTCGCGCGTGTAGGCAAAACATATAGTCCAATCAGCGGAAAACTAGTTAAACGTCACACCGTTTCTGATGTAGTTAATTTTATTAATGAACTAAAGGAAGGGTCCAAAGTTCTTTTACTTTCAAAGGTTTCTGAAAAAAAAGACCGTCCATATCAAAAGCAGCTTGATCTACTTTCACAACAGGGTTTTTCGCGTGCTGTGATTGATAATAAAATTGAAAAGATCAACGAGATCGACTTTAAGAAAATAAAAAAATCTACCGAAGTATTTTTATTGATTGATCGCTTGTTTACGCAACTAAATGATGAGGATTTTATGAACCGCGCTGCAGACAGTGTTCAAACATCCTTTTATGAAGGTGAGGGCCAGTGCCTGCTCTGGATAGAAAAAACTGACGGCGTTTTTGAAAAACACATGTTCAGTAATTTATTTGAACTGGATGGAATGAGTTTCGAAGAACCGAACGTAAACTTCTTTACTTTTAATAATCCTATTGGAGCGTGTAAAACCTGCGAAGGTTTTGGTAGCATAATTGGTATCGATCCGGACCTTGTTATTCCTAATAAAAGCCTTTCCGTTTATGAAAATGCCATAGCTTGCTGGAACGGAGAAACTATGAGCTGGTATAAAACCCAGTTATTAAAAAGCGCCCACAAATTTAATTTTCCGGTTCATAAACCTATTGCTGAACTTACAAAAGCTCAGTATGAATTACTTTGGAATGGCAATCAATACTTTGAAGGGATTAATGATTTTTTCAAAACCATAGAAAAAGAAACTTATAAGATTCAGTACCGCGTTATGCTTGCGCGCTATCGCGGAAAGACTATCTGTCCTGATTGCCAGGGCACGCGTTTAAGAAAAGATGCCAATTACGTAAAGGTAGCCGATAAATGCATCAACGATCTTGTGCTTACACCGATTGGCGATCTTCTTGAGTTTTTCAAAAACGTTAAACTTAACGAGCACGATACCAAAATAGCAAAGCGTTTACTGATTGAAATTACCAATCGTTTACAATATCTTGTGGATGTTGGATTAAGTTATCTAACTCTAAACCGTGTTGCAAACACGTTAAGCGGCGGAGAAAGTCAGCGCATTAACCTTGCTACGCAGCTCGGCAGTACTTTAGTAGGAAGCTTATACATTCTTGACGAACCAAGTATAGGACTTCATCCACGTGATACTGAACGATTGATTAAAGTGTTACGCTCGCTTCAGCAACAGGGTAATACCGTTATCATTGTTGAACACGATGAAGATATTATGCGTAATGCTGATGAACTGATTGATATTGGCCCTGAGGCCGGTACTAACGGAGGGCATCTTGTTTTTCAGGGCACGCATAAAGAGCTATTAAAAGAAAGTGAAAGCTTCACTGCAAAATACTTAACAGATAAAATAAGAATTGAAACTCCTTTCAACAGAAGGAAATGGAAAGAGTTCATCGAAATAAAAAACCTGAACGATAATAATCTTAAAAATATTACCGTTAAGTTTCCATTAAATGTTCTGTGCTGTGTTACCGGTGTTAGCGGATCCGGTAAATCAACCCTAATTAAAAAAGGGTTGATCCCTAATCTTCAAAGATATTTAGATGGATATTTCGAAAATGTTAAGGCTGATCATTTGATTGGTGGAAGTTTAAAGCAAATTAAGCAGCTCGAATACGTTGATCAGAATCCAATTGGAAAATCATCAAGAAGCAATCCTGTTACTTATGTAAAAGTTTACGATGATATACGCACTTTATTTGCCGATCAGCCACTTGCAAAAGCACGTAACTTTAAACCCGGTTACTTTAGTTTTAATGTAGAGGGTGGCCGATGCGAAACCTGCCAGGGCGAAGGACAAATTACCGTTGAAATGCAATTCATGGCCGATATTCAGTTAACCTGCGAGGCCTGCAAAGGAAAGCGTTTTAAAGAAGATACATTGGAAGTTACCTATAAAGGAAAATCAATTGCTGATGTTTTGGATATGACCGTTGACGACGCGATCAGCTTTTTTGAAAAGGATGAAAAAAATAAACGCATCATCGAAAAATTAAAACCGCTTCAGGATGTTGGATTGGGTTATGTGCAACTGGGTCAAAGCAGCAGTACTTTAAGTGGCGGAGAAGCACAGCGTATAAAGTTGGCAAGTTTTCTTATAGCAATTAATAATACAACCCCTACCCTGTTTGTTTTTGATGAACCAACAACAGGTTTGCATTTTCATGATGTTGCCAAGCTATTAAAATCTTTTGAAGCGCTTATTAAAAAAGGACATTCTATTGTTGTGATCGAACATAACCTGGATGTAATTAAATGCGCCGACTGGGTAATTGATATGGGGCCTGAAGGCGGAGAACATGGCGGTAATGTTGTGTTTGAAGGTACTCCGGATGATCTCGCCCGATATTCAAAAAGCTATACAGGAAAATATCTTAAAGAGAAATTGTAACATAAGAAAAGTCTCCTTTTTGGAGACTTTCTTGTGTAATGTGATTATTTACTAACCTTCACTCGTATTCCTTCGCTATGGCTTGTAAACTCAGGGGCGTACATACATTGAATTTGTGTGATGCCATTACTGAAATCACCATAATGATTTACAACCAAAGGATATTCAAATACAAAAGTTCCTTTATGAAGTTTTGAGAAAAAGAAATGCGTAGCAGCATCCCGGGTACTTTCGTAATAACCTAAGCCATCCTGCCATTTGTAACCGCTGAAAACATTGGTAGGCTCAAAACCAGCGGCACGCATGTCTTTCATGTGCACGTAATCCATTTCGCGATCAACTCTTAATTCAATTCGCACTTTAATTTTATCGCCCGGCTTTAATTTAGTTGCGGAAGTCACAGGTTCTATTACAGGCCCTGAAGCTGTATTTTTTTGCAGAAACAATTGTTTCTTGATTTTAAGAGGAGTTTCGTGCGGAGTAATTTTATCCAATTGCTCAAAATATTGCCAGTACACTGCTCCCCAGCTAACACCCTGATCTTTCTTCTGAATTTTTATTTTACCCATGCTTTCAGGTTTAATATCAGAACCGCTCCATGTTTTTTTGAAGTATCCGGTTCCTGGCTCGGCTTTTAATTCAGGATCGTTTTTAGGATCAAGCTTTATATCTCCAAGGTGAATCTCCACATTAGGCTCGGTTGATAACCAATCTGTTCCTTTCAGCAGCAAAGCATAGACAGCTTCGGTAGTAGAGCGTGTAGTTCCCCAATGCTGCGTTTGCTTGCTCTTTATAAGCCATGTTTTCAAATCATCAACTGCTTTTGTATCGTTATTAATTTCATCAAACGCTTCAATCATCATTGCCTGCTGTTCAATTGGAGCTTCGTACCAATGGTAACCATAATTCTCTTTCCAGTACATTCCCATTTCTTCACTGTTTAACGAAGTTTCCTTTAGCGATCTAAGAATATCCTTAGGAGTTTTTACGTCATCATACCTGTGAAGGCTCAAAGCTGCCATTCCTTGTGCATAGCGACCCATATCTGTCCAGTAAGTTTGTTCCTGTTTTTTGTAATAATCAAAGTGTTCTTTATTACGGTTTTGCAAAGTAATATCCTTAAAGAAACTACGCATATACATATATTGAATTGCAGTATAGCTTAAATGATTTGTTGTTTTGTAATCCTTGTCATATTTTTTCACCCATTCATACTCTTCGCGCATTCTGTTGTCGCAATACTGTACAGCCTTCTGTAGCATATTCCATGTTTCGCTGTTGTCGCGAACTTTAATAACTCCTAGTTTATCAAGGTGACCAAAGCCTGAAGCAATGTGCTGTGTAATATACCAGTCATCCGGCCCGCCTTCAAACCACCAGAAGCCACCATTGGAAGTTTGCGCCTTTTGTAATTTTCTGAAAGCACGTGACTGTTCGTTAGCCATTTTGTTAAGATCAAACAACAAGCCAACACGTTTCTTGTTTTCACTTTCGCTCTTTGCCTGCAACACCCATGGAGTTTCTTCAAGCACAACCGCTTTTAACTCCTGATTTTTTTCAAGGTTAGATAAAAATGCGGTAGGACTGGAACTCTTCCATGCATCAAACACCGCTTTAATTTTTGGCTTTGAATTGGCAACATACGACGCTAAACTATTTGCGTAATAACGTGCAAAAGTTTGTTCAGCACACTCGTAAGGATACTCCATTAAATACGGTAAAGCCTGAACTGCATACCAGGCTGGATTGGCTGTAAACTCAAGAGTATACGCATGATTTTTTAAAGTAGTGGAATTGTTGTTTTGATTAGTAAATTTTGTGAATGAAAACTCCTTTGTCTGATTACTTCTAATAGGCAAAGGCATACTTTCGGTAACAAGCATACGGTTAGTTAAAACCGGTATTGCCATTTCTTCTCCATCACTAAAGTTTCCACCTTTGGCAACTATTTTATATTTGATTGCCGAATAACCAAAAGGAATAGAAATATTCCATTCAATGGTGGTGCTTTGACCTTTCTTCGCTGTAAAATCCCTGTAACCAATAGTAGGAAATGGTCCTGAAACAGCCTCAATCATACTGGTAGAAATTTCCTTTTCGGTTAAAGCATCGTATAATTTCAATTCTGCCGATCCTTTCATTTCCATATCTGATAAATTGGAGATTTTAGAAATAAAAGTCATTTTATCACCTTCTCTAAAAAACCTTGGAACGTTAGGCTGAACCATTAATTCTTTTTGCGTGATGACTTCTTTTTCAAACTGACCATATTTAAGATCTTTGGTGTGCGCAAGGCCCATCACTTTCCATTTAGTAAGGCTCTCTGGTATGGTGAATTTTATTACTGTCTCGCCTTTTTCGTTGGTATGCAATTGCGGATAAAAGAACGCGGTTTCATTAAAATTACTTCTTGCTTTTACAGCACTTAACTCTCCACCGCTTCGCGTTCCTTCCCCTGTAATATCACCCGATCTTTTATCCTTTTCCTTATCCTTCCCTCCAAGAAGCCCCGGAGCTTCAGCAGCTGTAGTAAGATCCGCCATTTCAGCTTTTTTCAATGAATTCTTGCCAACCGCCTGCTTTTCCTCCATTGGCATTGCAGCCGACTTGGTTACTGTTACTTCATCCAGCTTTGCGCCTGATTCGGCATATTCTCCTTCTCCATCATAATCAGCGTACCTATAGCGTTTGTATCTGTAATTATCATAAAAGTGCAAACCAAAATAATTTAAACGATCATAATACCGTGAAGGTAAATACGAGTATTTCCCTTTAATATCATTGAATTCATATGAGTTTACAACCGCTCCTGCTTTAGATGTCCAGTTAAGGCTTGAGTAGTACCTGTTGTATATGTTAAGCGACCAGTAATTAGATCTGAACGCGTCCAACGAAGCGTCATACATTCCGGCCATCAACTCCGCAGCCATTTTATCACCTTTCTTATCTTTTATCACAAGCCTCCATTCTTCCTTCTCTCCCGGTAAAAGTTTATTGCGGAACGTCTCAAACTGGATGTCAAGTTCCTTATTGGTATATGGAACATTGATAACACTGCTTTGCGAATACATGCGATTATATTTTATAAAAGTTGTATGAAACGCGAAATTTCCTCTGTATTCCTCAGTCACAGGAATTTCGTGCATCTTCATTGATGCCGCTACGGTTTTTGTTTCAATAGCCTTTGCTTTATGCTCCAGTTCAAAAAGGTAATTGATGTTTGAATAGGCCGATGCAGCAATGTAGTTTATCTTATCGCTAGGTTCCGCGGTTGATTTGGAAAGATAAAACCAGTTGGCAACCTGTTCAGGAATTTGATTATTATCCGGATTAAATAAAGTAAAATATTCATAAGCTTTTACTTCTTCACCAAATTTATCCTTACAAATAGCCTCAATTACATACACACCCGGCTTCAGGTTTTTAAACTCCGAAGCAAGATCATATTCTGTTTTTGAACCGGTATCAAACGTTTTATCAAGTACTTTTTCATCTTTCTTCCATTTGTACTTGTTCAATTCGTCTTCATATAGATCATTAGGAAACGTCTTATAATAATCTTCTTTTGAGAGCGAATGCCTGTCGGGCTGCGTCCACAAACGGCTCCTGAAAACTTTTTCAGGCTGGCGCAATTTGTAAACTGAAAAGTTTCCTTTAGTAGGTTCAGGCACTCCATTAAGATTTGGTGTTGTTAGAATGAGTGGCTTTACATCTTTTTGATTAATTATTTCTTCTGTAGAAATGTTTAAAGATAGTGCCTGATAGCCCACAACAGCATGCGTAGTAGAACTATGGGTTTCGCCATTTATATCCGTTACATCAGCTGTAATTTCGTAACGATAAGTTGCCTGACTTTGCTTTGAAACAGATTGATCTGGCAACGCTTTAAATTTAATCACATATCCTCCTGTATCATTGGTAACAGTTTCACCGTTAAGTATCTCTGTGGATTGCGAGTTATATGAATAAGGACGATACCACCACCACCAGTAAGGGTAGTTTACATTACGCACAACCCTGTAACTAACTTTTGCGCCATCTATCACATTTCCTGCATAGGCTTTTGCAAGGCCTGCTACAATAATGGAATCATTAAGACGATAAGATCCTTTAACCGGATTGAAAGTCACCTCAAATTTAGGGCGCTTATAATCCTCCACTGAAAAGTAAACCGATCCGTAACCGTCATGTAAATACATCTGACCATTCAGTAAACCTTGCGGTGTAATGAATGTGCCGCTTACTGTACCGTATTCATTTGTTGTCAAATCCAGTGAAGATACTTTCTGGTGATTAACATCGTAAAACGTAACCGTTACGGGATAATTTGGTTTTATTTTGTAGTTCTCACCGTTTTTTCCTTCGAGGATAATGGATTTAAAGAAAACTGTTTGCCCCGGCCTGTAAATTGCGCGATCAGTAAACAGGAAGGATTTGATGCTTACATTATCATATGTATAAGGTTTGTAAGTGTAATAGCTATTATTATTAAAGTAAGAGTCTTTGCCATTCAATACTTCCACAAAAAAGCTTCGGTCTTCAGCCTTTCCATAACCTATATTAAAAAAGCCCTTATCATCTGTTTTTAAAATTTCTCCTTTTTTAATTTCATATTCGCGGGTAACATAACTATATTTTTCATGCCATACCTGAACGGTTACACCTTTTAATGGTTCACCCGAATTACGGTTTAAGGCATAAAAATCATAGGAACCATCGTTCTTTGCCCTTTCAATTGTAGTTATATCTGAAATAATACACTGAGCGTATGAAGTAAGATTGTTTGAATACTTAAAATCAGGATTAACAGAAGAAAGAACAATATAATATCCGTAAGGGAGTTCTGGCATTTTAATTTCCTGGTTGTGCAACTGATAATCACCATCATTGGTAATTTCCTGCGTAAATGTTTTTACAGTTGGAAGGCTATTGAGTTTATCGTAAAGCTTTTGTCCCCAATCGCTGCGGTAAAGCTTTCTTAATTCGAAGTGTGAAGTTTTTACTATTTTAAAATATAACTTATTAATGTTTGATGAAGCTACAAGCGCTCTGTAAGGCTTCTCAGGTTCGTTCACTTCTTCAATTGAAAGATTAACAGACTTAGCATCTATTGTAGACATAAGGTTAACGCACTGTTTAGCACCGTATGATTCCGGATATTTTTTTATAGCCTTTTCACATTCTTCCCGCGCCGTTTTTTTATGCCACTTGTACGCGTCGCCAGCAAGGGGTTGATACTCTCCTCCTTTCCTGAAATACCAATTCGCAATCCGGAAATCCACTTCAGTTACATTTTCAAGCGAAGAAAATTCTTTTTGCAGTGAAGTAAGGGTAGTAAGGAATAATGTATCCTTTTTAGGGTTCAGTGAATTAGCATTAATATAATCAAGCCGAAGTAAATCAGTCTCCAGCAGAGCATCCTTCTTATCATCTTTTTCATGAAAACGAATCAGGTCCTGCATCAACTGCAAAGCATAAAATTTTGTTTCAAGGCTATCGGAAGGATTGGTAATATTAACCGATAAAAATTCTTTATAATGTTTGAGGTAAACGTCCTCATTAATAGTAAAACGCGCGGCAGGGCGACTGATATCCGGTTCGGTATTCATGAAAAATGCTAAAGCGCGATGGCCAAGAAAATCATAAAGCGTTGGTCGCCATTTCCTGGTTTCAGAAGTTCCTTTTAATAAAATATCATCATACAAATCTATCCTGGTACGCTTCAGGCTATCCACATTCTCTAGTGAGGCTTTATAGCTGCTGATTGTAGCATAGGTGATTTTGTTTAGGTCCCAGGTAGTAATATCATCATTATTAAAATTTACAGTAACGGTTCTGTTGTAAAACTTCCATCGGTTATTATTAAAATATTGCCAGTACGCGTCTGCAAGAATACTTTGCAATACAGGTTTAATCGGGTATTTTGCCTGATCGGCTTCATCCCTTAATTTAATTATTGATTTTTCAAGAGCAAATTCTTCTTTCTGGCTTTCAAATTTCATGCGGTGTAAAACAGCTTTCACAAATTGCGGAGCGTTATTTTCCGATTTTGCTTTTCCATAAATTGCCTCTACAATTTTTAGCGCTGATTCAGGAAGACCTTTTTTTGCACAGCTATCAACCCGTTTCCATAAAGAAGCATAAGTATCTCCTTTACCAAATAACAGAATATTGTCGTTTTTTCTGAATTTTTTATATAGGCCAGTAGATACAAGCGCGGTAACTATGAAGAATAAACCAATTGTAAAAGCTTTTTTGAAAGTCATAATGCAGTTTTATTATAGAGATGAAAATTTATAATATTTCCATAAAAATTTAATATTTATATGTAACTGAATCCTAATTAGTTATTATATAAATACAATTCTTTATGTATTTAAACTTCAACACAATATTTTAAAGTACATAATAGTAAAATCCTAAAAAATTAGATAAATTTATGGCAACAGATAATAATTTTATGGAAGGTTTAATCGAAATATTAAAGATCATATTACCTGCCGGCGCTGTTTTTGCGGCGGCTTACCTACTGGTTCAAAAATTTTTAAACAACGAACAAAAACGAAGGGATTTTGAACTTAAGAAAAGTGTACAGGCTTCTATTACTCCGTTAAAAATTCAGGCTTACGAAAGAATTGTTATTTTTTTGGAGCGAATCCATCCAAACACAATGGTGGTACGGGTTAACAAGCATGGCATGACCTCTCAGCAATTACATCAGGAGCTTATAAAGGCTATTAAAAGTGAGTATGAGCATAATTTATCGCAGCAAATTTATGTTAGCCATAACTCATGGGAGCTGGTAAAAAATGCAAAAGAAGAGATATTAAAACTCGTAAATATTTCGGCAACTAAAGTGCCACATGACAGTCCCAGCAATGAGCTTGCCATGATGGTGCTGAATATTACCGCTAATCTTGATAAAAAAATGCCGAGCGAAATGGCGCTTGAATACGTGAAAAAAGAAATTGCACAGATCTTTTAATAACGCGCTCTAAACTTAAAACATCATGAACTCTTTATTTAATGAATTTGCTCCGGTCACTGCTCTACAATGGAAAGAACAGATTGTTAAAGACCTGAAAGGGGTAAGTTTTGACCAATTAAAATGGAAAACTGATAATGGATTTGATATTAATCCGTTTTATACCTCTGAAGACCTTAAACAACAATACGCTCCGCTATTTACTGAAAGTAACTGGGATATCTGCGAACAAATAAGTGTTACAGATGAAAAAAAAGACAATGCGCGCGCATTAAAAGCACTTGAGGGCGGAGCAAGCGGTTTATCTTTTTATATTCATAAAAAATGTGATCTTAAAATTTTACTTAATAACATTTCTCTTGAACATATTTATACTCAGTTTTTCATCAGTAATGATGCAATTCAGGTTCTGGATGATCTGAAAAATGTTTATGGAAAAAAGAATGTACACGATGGAAAGATAAAGTGTTTTATAAATATTGATCCATTATGTCTTCTGGCTTATTATGGCGAGTGGCATGCAGATCAGCAAAAGGATCTTTCTGTTTTAAAAAACCTCATTCATATTCCGGTTAATGCGAGTTTGTACCAGGAGGCAGGTGCCAATACAGTTAACGAACTTGCCATTACATTATGTCATCTTAACGAGTACTTCAATTATCTTCAGTCAGAGAAAGTTTTAAAAGACAAAACAATTCATTTTACTTTTTCTGTAAACGGAAACTTTTTTCCTGAAATTGCCAAACTAAGAGCTATCAGAAAACTGGTTGATCTCATACAGGAGCAATACGCAACACAATTCCCAATTCATATCCACGCTCAAACAACACAACAAAACAAAAGCAGTCTGGATGCCTACACAAATATGCTGAGAACCACAACCGAAGGAATGAGCGCGGTACTTGGAGGATGCAGCAGTTTATGCGTTTTACCTTTCAATGAAGGGTTTGAATCCGTTTCTGATTTTAGCTCCCGTATTTCGCTCAATCAACAACACATTTTAAAAGAAGAAAGCTACCTGAATAAAGTTGCAGACGTTTCTGCGGGTTCTTATTATCTTGAAAGCATTACCGAAGAACTTGCTTCGCTCGCCTGGGAAAAATTCAAGGAGCTGGAAAGTAAGGGAGGATTTATCAAGTGTATTGAAAACAATACCATTCAAAATATTATCTCACAGGATGCTGATAAATTGCTTGGTGATGTAAAAGAAGGCAAATCTGTTCTGGTAGGGGTAAATAAATTTCAGAATGCATCTGAAAAATTATCGCCTTTTAAAATTCAGGCAAAAGACAAAACCACACCGACTTTTAAGGCCATCAAGCCAATCAGGCTTGCGTATTCATTTGAAGAAGAAAAGCAAACATTAAGCTCTTCAAGTATAAAACAATAAGATTTGAACTGATCATGCGTAAAGATTTTACCAAAATTAAATATAGTCCTAAAAATCACGGCGGTTCCGGTAGTGATAAAAAAACATTTTTAACCGCTGAACAAATTGAAGTTAAACCTGTTTATACTGCTGACGACATTAAACAAATTGAACATTTGAATTTCGCCGCGGGTATTCCGCCTTTTTTGCGCGGACCTTATTCAAGCATGTATGTTCAAAGTCCATGGACTATACGTCAATATGCCGGATTTAGTACGGCCGAAGAAAGCAATGCTTTTTATCGCCGCAATTTGGCGGCCGGTCAAAAAGGACTATCAGTAGCTTTCGATCTTGCTACTCACCGCGGTTATGACAGCGATCATGAGCGCGTTGTTGGCGATGTTGGAAAAGCCGGTGTAGCCATCGACAGCATACTGGACATGAAAATATTATTTGACCAGATTCCTCTTGATCAGATGAGTGTGTCGATGACAATGAATGGCGCGGTACTTCCTGTGCTTGCGTTTTACATTGTGGCTGCGGAAGAACAAGGAGTTAGTATGGATAAATTAAGCGGCACTATTCAGAACGATATTCTGAAAGAGTTTATGGTGCGTAATACTTACATCTATCCTCCGGCACATTCAATGAAAATCATTGCTGATATTTTTGAATTCACGTCGAAGAACATGCCGAAATTTAATTCTATTTCCATCAGCGGTTATCACATGCAGGAAGCGGGTGCTACCGCCGATATAGAACTGGCATACACTTTAGCTGACGGACTTGAATACATAAGAACCGGGATTAAAGCTGGTCTCGATATTGATGCCTTCGCCCCTCGCCTCTCCTTCTTCTGGGCTATTGGAATGAACCATTTCATGGAGATTGCAAAAATGCGCGCTGCAAGAATGTTGTGGGCAAAACTTGTAAAACAGTTCAATCCAAAATCAAATAAATCAATGGCATTGCGTACGCACTGCCAGACAAGTGGATGGAGTCTAACAGAACAGGACCCTTTCAACAACGTCGCCAGAACTTGCCTTGAGGCCCTTGCCGCCGCACTTGGCCATACTCAAAGTTTGCACACCAACGCGCTTGATGAAGCTATTGCCCTGCCAACAGATTTTAGCGCGCGTATTGCCCGTAATACTCAGATTTACCTTCAACAGGAAACAAATATTTGCAAAGTGGTTGACCCATGGGCAGGCTCATATTATGTTGAAAGCTTAACGCATGAAATTGCACATAAAGCCTGGACGCTAATACAGGAAGTTGAAGAACTTGGAGGAATGGCCGCCGCAATTGAAACCGGCATTCCAAAAATGCGCATTGAAGAAGCGGCAGCAAGAAAGCAGGCACGCATTGATAGTGGTAAAGATATTATTGTTGGGGTAAATGCTTTTCAAACAGATGAAAAAACAAATATTGAAATTCTTGAAGTTGATAATACACGGGTAAGGAACCAACAAATAGAACGTTTAAATAAATTAAAGGCTGAAAGAAATAATACTGATGTTGAAAAAGCTCTCAACGCATTAACTGAAGCTGCGAAAAGCGGAAAGGGAAATCTGCTTGAACTGTCCGTTCAGGCTGCACGGGTAAGAGCTACATTGGGAGAAATATCTTTCGCACTTGAAAAGCACTTCGGACGTTATAAAGCTAACATTCGTTCTATTGCAGGTGTTTATAGCAAGGAAATAAGTATGGATAAAGATTTTACAAAAGCCCGCGAACTTGCGGATAAATTTGCTGAACTCGATGGTCGCCGGCCACGTATTATGATTGCGAAAATGGGACAGGACGGCCACGACAGAGGAGCCAAAGTAATTGCAACTAGCTTTGCCGATATGGGCTTTGACGTGGATATCGGTCCGTTATTTCAAACGCCGCAGGAAGCTGCAAGACAAGCTGTGGAAAATGACGTTCACATACTGGGTGTCTCTAGCCTTGCAGCCGGTCACAAAACGCTGATTCCACAAGTAATTGAAGAATTAAAAAAATACGGACGTGAAGATATAATGATAGTTGCCGGAGGAGTTATTCCGCAGCAGGATTATGACTTCCTATATAAAGCTGGTGTAAGTTTTATTTTTGGTCCGGGTACTGTTATTACCAAAAGCGCTCAGGATATACTGACGAAACTTATTGATTCGGTAAAATAATTTTTTTCTATAGGGATAAAAAATCTTTATCCTGTACGTAAACCTTTAACGACCTTTATGCTTCATGAAGAGTTTAAACTCCGCAGAATGCTATATAATGCTCCGCTAAATAACTCAAGCCTTAACATTTTTTAGTTTAGAAATCGAATAAAGATGAAGCGTACTTCATCTTTATGATGGCAGACTTTTTGCTATTTAGTATTAATACTCATCATGTTTAATTAAACTATTTAGCAAATGGAACCGAGAAAAAACAATCCTGAGAAGGAAGAGAGCGAAGAAAAATCATCAGACTTCGACGATGTGAATGACGAAAAGGATTTCAATGAATTTGACGAATACGATGAATTTGATGACTGCGATGATGACTTTGACGACCCGGATGACTTTTTATGGTCGGAAGGGTATTAAACTAATTAATAAAAAAAGGGTTTTTTAAGTAAACTTAAAAAACCCTTTTTTTATTCAAACTTCTTTTATTTTGAAGCGTGAGCCTGTTCTTTCTCCTTCATGTCCTTAATTTTTTCCCATGTTTTTTCAATCTGCGTTAAATGAGCGCGTAACTGAGGAATGGTGTTGCCTGCCCACTGTTTAATGTCAGTATCTTCGGCTTTTTCCATCGTTTTTTCCATATCCTTGATAGCATCTTCATGCTTTTCTTTCATTTGCTTTGTATATTCCTTGTCAAAGTCAATACCCATTTTTTCATTCAGTTCATCGATTTTACGTTTTTCTTCATTAGTAATATCAGCAGGTAAGGTTATATTCTTCTTGGTGGCAAGGGTTTGAATATCTGCGCTTATTTTCGTATGATCTTTTTTCATTGTCTGCGCAAGTTTTTTTACATCTGCTACTGTAGCTTTTGTAACTGCCTTTTCTGAAGCCATGATCTTATATAAATTCATCATGTACGCCCGGGTTACACGATCCGCGTCTTTTTCTTTATCCGTTTCAATCATATCTTCTTTCATTTCTTCCACACGATCTTTAACCTCTTCTTTTAAATCCAGATTTCCTGTGGTAGTCGAAATATTATCTGAAGTATCTCCATTGTTGCGTTTATCCCTGCTTTCGCTACAAGAGATAAAAAGACACATTCCAAGGCACACGAGTGCCGATTTTACTGTTAATTTGTTGATAGCGTTCATTTTTTATTTTTTTGGTTAATAACTACCCCACTTGATAAATTTTTGTGCCAGCAAAACATAACAACATATTGGGGTTTAACAATCGTTTAAAAATGTACCAGAACACGGGATACGTTATAAAAAGATAACTGGCAATTTGAGGCATTAATTTCCCATGATTAGCCTAAGTTTGTAAATTTACATATGCCAATTTCATCAATATCAGTTATTCTTCTTCTTTTGCTACTTTTTTTCTTCTTTTATACTTCCAGACAAAAAAGCTTTTTAAACTACAGGAAAGGAACGGTTGCCGATTTTGATCAGATGAAAGAATTGGAAATAATCAGCTATGGCCAATATCAAAATTTACTGGAACCTGATCAATTTAAAATACTGGATAGCAATCTGAGGAATAATTTAACCTTGGAAAAACTCCTTGAAAGTTCTACTCCCTTTGTTTGCGAGGAATACAACAAAATTGTAGGAATGGTTTTCTTAGTATCCCACGGTAATCCTACAGATATTTACGATAAAGACTGGTGTTATATAAGAATGCTTGCTGTTCATCCGGAATACAGCGGCAAAGGCATAGCCAAAAAATTAACGCTTATGAGTGTTGATGAAGCTAAAGCAGCAGGAGAGAAAGTAATAGCTTTACACACATCGGAATTTATGGATGCGGCAAGGCATATATATGAAAGTCTTGGCTTCACAATTTTAAAAGAAATTCCTCCCATCTTTGGAAAAAAATACTGGATCTATATAAAAAACCTGTAGAACAGGTATGAAAATTATATAGTGATTTAGTATGAAGTAAAGATGGGTTACAACTATTTCCGTTAATAATTTAAAGTAATAAACAATGCCGCTATACCGTTCATTATACGACCGCTTAAGCAGCCAGCACGAAGCAATAGGAATAATAATTTCAAAAGCAGGTGAAGACCGTCTTAATTTTAGATATGAAGCTGATAAATGGTCGGTGCGTGATAACATTGCGCATCTGGCAAAATATCAGCCGGTTTTTACCGACAGGATCAAAACCATTTTAAGAGAAGATCAACCGCGTTTCGAAAAATATAACGATAGTGAAGATCCGGAATTTGAGAACTGGAGAAAAAAAGATATTCCGGAACTACTAAACACAATAGTAACCGATCGTAAAATCCTTTTCGAACTGGTAACCTCACTGCCCGAGTCAGAGCTTATCAGATCAGGCATTCACTATAGATACAGCAAGCTTGACATTGTTCAATGGACCGAATTTTTCCTTTTACATGAATCTCATCACATCTTCACCATTTACAAAATGGTACATGATACCGAAATAAAACTCTGATATATTTTTAAATTTCTTTTTTTCAGATTAATTTAACGGCTGAATGTCAATTAAAATAACTTTTCTTGGAACGGGAACTTCGCAGGGTGTACCAGTAATTGCCTGCCGCTGTAATGTGTGCACCAGTTCAAACGCAAAAGATAAAAGACTCCGGACTTCTATTCTTGTAGAAACTTCCAAAACACGATTTGTAATTGATACGGGACCTGATTTCAGGCAGCAGCTCCTCCGTGAAAAAACAGAGTGGATTGACGCGGTACTTTTTACACACGAACACAAAGATCATATCGCGGGACTAGATGAAGTGAGGGCTTTTAATTATATTAATAAAACAAAAGTTCCTGTATACGCTACAGAAAGAGTTCAAAAAGCTATTCATCGTGAATTCGCTTATATTTTCGCGGAAGAAAAATATCCGGGCATACCCGAAGTTGAATTAATTACTATTGAAAATGAACCTTTTTACATTAAGGATATTTTAGTTGAACCAATAAATGTGCTTCATTATAAGCTACCGGTAAAAGGATTTAAAATAAATAAATTCGCATATATTACCGATGCCAATTTTATTGCTGAAGAAGAACTTGAAAAATTAAAAGACCTTGATGTCCTTGTGCTTAACACTCTGAGAAGGGAAACTCACATCTCGCACTTTACTTTAAATGAAGGTATAGAGCTGGTGAAGCAACTAAAGCCGCGTAAATGTTATTTCACGCATATTTCGCATCAACTCGGCCTGCATGAAGAAGTTAGTAAAGAGCTTCCTGAAAATGTAGAATTGGCTTTAGATGGCCTTCAATTAATTATCTGACAATGGCAGAAGATCTTCAAATAACAGAGGGAACAAAAAAGGAAAAGTATCAACAGCTTCTTCCTCAAATAAAATCTTTAATAGAAGGAGAAAGTGACCTGGTAGCTAATATGGCCAATGTTTGCGCGGCACTCAAGTTTGGAATGAATTTCTTCTGGGTTGGATTTTACCTCATAAAAGATTCGCAATTGGTATTGGGACCTTTTCAGGGACCGGTTGCATGCACCAGAATAAATAAAGGTAAAGGTGTTTGTGGAACAGCCTGGGATAAAGCAAAAACAATAATTGTTGAAGACGTAGATAAATTCCCCGGACATATTGCCTGTAGTTCCCTTAGCAAAAGCGAAATTGTAATTCCTTTTTATAATTCAAAAAATGAAATCAAAGGAGTGTTGGATGTAGATAGCGATACCCTTAACTCCTTTGATTCAACAGATGAACATTATTTGAAGCTCATTCTTAACGAGCTAAAGTTTTAACCCGCTTTATTTTATTTTTAATCTAAGACCTGCGTACATCATACGGCCATAAATTGGGCCCCAAACCATACTTGCGTCAAAATACTTACCAAAAGGATTATCTGCGGAAAGCACCGGATTTGCCTGTTTAACATTAAGGGCATTTTCAACGCCAAGATAAATATTAAAGTCAGCTTTTTTAATTTTAGTAAGATAAGTTATTTGCCCCTGCACATTATAGAATTCAGGAGAATAACTTTTCATTTGATAATCTACAGGATTTGATCCGGTTTCAGGAATTCGCTTGATTCCATTATACTGGCACGTTGCATCTATCATCCACTTTTTATTTTTAGTAGTGTACTCAAGGTTAATAAACGCGCGATGCCTCGAAACAAAAGGTTTTTCAAGCAATTTATTGGTGTAGGTTTGCCTGTTGTCTACAAAGCGATAAGCTGTTTTCATGAATAAACGTTTCCTTACTTCCCAGTTAAATTCAAACTGCGCTGTGTTTGAAAACGATTTTCCATCCAGGTTATAAATATTTATTTCCTGTGGATTCTTATCCATGTCAACAATTACCTGGTTAACAAAATCGGTGCGATACACATCTATGGTAATATAAGCTTCACGATAATTCAGTTCAAATTTCTGAGTGAAATTAAAACCGTAATTCCATGCCACTTCAGGATCAAGTCCGTAAGGTTTGGAAAAATCCGAAGGGGTAATTGTCCATTCCCTGTTGGAAGCCATAAGATTCATATTATCACTGAATATTGAAGCAGTGCGTAACGCCCTTCCTCCACTTATCCTGAAAACTGTTTTATTTTCATTCATCCCAAAACGCATGTGTAGTCTCGGGGTTATAAACAAACCATACAAATTATGATAATCTGCCCTTAGCCCAGCCACCATGTTAAAAGTTGTTTTGTAGGTGTAGGCATATTCACTGAAAACACCAGGCACCTGCTCCAACCGTTTGTATTTGCTTATATTGAACGACTCTGTGATCTCGTCATTTAATAAACTTGCCCCGGCCCTGTATGTATGATTTGTATTCCCTATTATGCCCTGAAAAATATAATTGGCATAAAACGTTTTCTGATTACCAGTATACGAATTGGCAGAATTTGTATTTATAAGATCATGGTTCAGAAAAGATAATTGTAAACCCATGGATGTGGCAGGCTTATTCGGAAACACCCAGCCCGTTTTACTGTACACTTCCCATTTACGGTTACTTATATTAACGTTAAACAACTTCAGGCTGTCGTTAAAGTTTTTTACAAACAGTTTATCCTGCCCGCCGTTTCGTGTATCGTTAAGATATCCCCCACCAAACTGCCCCTCAAAACGTTTACCCGTATTGTAATTAAACTTCATCATAACGTTTTGCTGTTCACCGACAGGAATATCAAGAAAACCATCTCCGTTTTTATCTTCTTTGAGTGGGTTATAACTTACGTGTGTGAGTATCCCGGCAGAAAATTTCGGATTAAAACGAAAAGCGCTGTTTAAATTATACTCGTTTCGTAAATTTTCATTTACATAAGCGTTAAAATTCAGCTTATCACTGTCTTCAGGTTTTTGCAGCTCGGTATTAATTTGCCCCGTAAAGCTTTCATAGCCATTTATTACAGAGCCTGCACCTTTACCAAGTTGAATTGAATGTATCCACGTTCCGGGAATAAAACTCAAACCATAACTATTTGCAAGTCCACGCAAATAAGGCATGTTTTCTTTTGTGATCTGAGCATACTGGCCAGAGAGGCCAAGAAGCTGAATTTGTTTTGCTCCGCTTATTGCATCTGCAAAGTTTACATCCACACTTGGGTTAGTTTCAAAGCTTTCGCTCAGGTTACAACAAGCAGCTTTCATTAAAGATCTTTCAGTTAGAGTTTCCAGTTTTATAGGATTCAAATAACTAATTTCAGTACTCCCCCGCTCCATCACAATTTCTATTTCATTAAGCTGATTGTCTGATCTTAACCTAATAAGCAAAAATTTAGTGCCGGGTTTTACCTTTAAAGAATCTGTATTGTATCCAACATAACTTACAACAAGTTTTGATGGAACAAGGGGCGGCTCAATCTTAAAATAACCAAGACTATCGGTTGAAGCAGATACGGAAGTGTTTTTCCAATAAAGAGTAGCTCCGGCTATTCCGGTAGTGTCTTTATTAATAACTTCAATAACCCTGCCCGAAACCTGTGCGCTACAAATAACGGTTGCTGTTATAGCCACAAGGCTATAAACAAATTTCTTTAAAAACATAAACTCAGGGTTTAATGAGTTTTATTTTCGGGCTCGTTATACTGGCAGCAATCAGGGAGCTTCTTGTAAGCTTTTTCATCGGCCTTTATGTGCTCGGTAGCGTAACCTGCTTTAGCAATAGCTTGTTCAACCTTGTCCTGGCTTACCTTTTTCTCATCGAAAATTAAAGTTGCCACTTTGCTATCCTTATTCCAGGTGCACTTTTTTACTCCTTTGATATCCGCGGCGTTTTCTATGCGTTCTTTGCAATCGCCACACGCTCCGCTTACTGTAAAAGTTACTGTTTTTATTGAATTGTTTTGTGCTATTGCATTAGAAACAAATAGCAGGAAAAATATATTGATTAAAATTTTCATGGTTTTAATTATTGAATTATAAAATAGATGATTAAGCCGATAAAAAGATCAGCAAATCAAATTCTTAAAACCATGGTATTTGACACTATTTCTTTTTCAAGAAACGGCGGTTTGTCAGGAATTTCAAGGAAGAAGGAAAGATTTAAATCGTTAAGATTTACGGCAAAGAGATAAGTTGTAATAATTGCCTGCAAAAATTTAAGCTTGTTATCAATTGATACTTTAGATGCATTATTGATTGTTTCAGTTTTATTGGAGATATAAACGCTTTCGTTTGAACAACAATCATCAGGCACATCAGCCGTTTCTCCGTCGCAGCATGATTCAGGCTCAAGAATTGAAACGGTTTCAAGTTCTCCGCCGCAGAAATGTTTATTGATTGTTACTCCGCAAACGGAAACAACATAAACAAACAGAGAGAAATACAAAAAGATATATGTTCTTTTAACCTTCAAAGTTTAATTCTTGTTACAAAATTAGATATTTTTAATACCTGAAGTTAACATTTTTGTTAAATATTTGAAACATGAACGCATCTGAAGCTAAACGCCGTATTGAGCACCTTTCAACAGAACTTGAAAAACATAACTATAACTACTATATTCTTGATAAACCAACCATTAGTGATTTTGAATTTGATAAATTATTGGAAGAGCTGATAGCGCTCGAAAAGCAATATCCGGAATTTTTGTTACCAACGTCACCAAGTCAAAGGGTTGGCGGAGCAATCACCAAAGTATTTAAAACAGTTAAACATAAATATCCGATGTTGTCGCTGTCAAACAGCTACAGCATTGAGGATATGCTCGACTTTGACAGAAGAGTTAAAGAAGGCCTTCATATTGATACTTCTGACACTTCCGCTTCAAGCGAAGTACAGTATGTGTGCGAATTAAAATTCGACGGCCTTTCTATTGGAATTACTTACGAAAACGGACAATTGTATCAGGCCGTAACGCGCGGTGACGGTGTGCAGGGTGACGATGTTACTACCAATGTCAAAACAATCCGTTCAGTGCCTTTACAATTGAAAGGACATTATCCTGATCGTTTTGAAATTCGTGGTGAGATATACATGCCAAAAAAAGTATTTGAACAGCTAAACAAAGAACGTGAAGAAATTGGCGAACCACCTTTTGCCAACCCAAGAAACTCAGCAAGCGGCACCATGAAAATGCAGGACAGCGCCGTGGTTGCCACACGTAAATTGGATTGCTTTTTATACGCGTTATTGGGAGAAGATGCTCCGCACAAGGGCCACTATGAAAACATGATGACTGCAAAATCATGGGGATTTAAGGTGAGTGAACATATGAAGCTGTGCAACGGAATTAAAGCTGTATTGGAATTTATTGAACATTGGGAAAAGAAACGTCACGATCTTCCGTTTGAAATTGATGGTATAGTAATTAAAGTAAATGATTACAAACAACAGCAGCAACTTGGGTTCACCGCTAAATCGCCCCGTTGGGCTATTGCGTATAAATACAAGGCGGACCAGGCCTGCACAAAATTACTAAGCATCACATACCAGGTGGGTCGTACTGGGGCAATAACACCGGTTGCCAATTTAGAGCCTGTGCCTTTGGGAGGAACCATTGTAAAACGCGCAAGCCTGCATAATGCCGATATTATTGAGAAACTTGATATTCGGGTAAACGATTATGTTTTTGTTGAAAAGGGCGGAGAAATCATTCCTAAAATTGTTGGAGTGAACATGGAAAAACGTAGCCCTGAAAATAAAAAAGTAATTTATATTGATCATTGTCCCGAATGCGGCGCACGTTTAACAAGAAAAGAAAGCGAAGCACAGCATTATTGTCCAAATGAGACTGGCTGTCCGCCTCAGGTTAAGGGAAAGATGGAACACTTTGTTTCGCGTAAGGCTATGAACATTGATAGCCTGGGAGGCGAAACAATTAACCAGCTTTTTGAGGCCGGGCTACTGAATAATATTGCAGACATTTACGATCTTAAAAAAGAGCAGTTGCTTCCTTTGGAACGAATGGCTGAAAAGAGCGCCCAGAACCTGATTGACGGGATTGAAGAGAGTAAATCGGTTCCATTTGAGAGAGTGTTATTTGCAATTGGAATAAGACATGTTGGCGAAACATCCGCAAAAAAAATTGCAAGGAAAGTAAGAGACATTGATTCTCTTATTTCCATGAGTAAAGAAGAACTACTTACGATTGACGAGGTAGGTGATATTATTGCGGATAGCATCATTAATCATTTTTCAAATCCGCAAAATCTTGACATACTTAAACGACTAAAAGATGCGGGGCTCCAGTTCTCGCTTTCAGAGGAAGCGCTCGCAAAAACCGGAGACAAATTAAAAGGACTTACATTTGTGATAAGTGGTGTATTTGCAAAGCACAGTCGCGACCAGTTAAAAGAAATGATAGAACAAAATGGAGGAAAGAATTCAGGATCTATCAGCGGCAAAACATCGTTCCTGCTTGCCGGAGATAATATGGGACCTGAGAAATTAAAGAAAGCTCAAAGCCTGGGGGTAAAAATTATTTCTGAAGAAGATTTCGAAAAAATGTTAGCGTAGTTTTCAGGGTAAGGCAAAAATTTCAAAGTACTTTTGTTACAGTTTTTCCCGGATACCTTCGAAATGAAAACATCTAATTAGTCGAACTCTAAAAGTCTTTTTATTTTCTCTTTTACTTTTCCTTAGATGAAAAGTAAACAAAAATCAAGGCCCGTCGATCTTCCTTAGCGCTCTTGATTTTTCGTGAAAGTAAAGCAAAGTAAAAAATTTTTGACCATTGATATTATCAAGCCCTGTCAAAAATTTTAAACGCAAGCGCCTTTGCTGACTTTCTAACGAAAAATCAATTCACCCTTACGCACGCTCAGCGACGGGCCAAACAACCGTATAAGAGCAGAGGAAAAATTAATTCTCGTCCAACCGGCTCGGTAAAAGGCCAGTACCACTACTCCAAAATCTACCGGATTTTCGGTCACAACTGATTGTTTTCGGCAATTCTTACTCTTGTTTTTTTTAGAAAAAACTCTTTACAAATAAAACATTCAGAGTATTTGAGGAGCTACTAATTAAAAGTAACAGAACTTATCAATTGAACACCTCTTTATCACATCCCTTAATAAAATCTGTAATCAGATAGGCGATCAGTTTTCCCGTTTTATTATCCGCTTTAATGTGCGACAAAACCGGGGCTCCCTCAGCAATGTGAAGATACAAAGCCTCAAGATCTTTGGCGCTCTGATAAACAAACTGCCTGGCCTGAACCGGCGAAATTCCGCTGCTGGTCTTAGCGCTGGAAGGAACGTTGGTGATAGCATCCAGGTCAATCTCAATACCACATGCCTCATTTTTTGCAAAGCCTATACTTTGTTTTAAAGCGGTTTTATATTCCAACTCTTCACGTACAAAAACCGATTCATAAGTATTGTAATATAATTGTTCCGGAATATCTCTGAACTTTTCAAGCGCGGAAGAATTATTGTATTGTTCGTGCATTGCAAAAACAGAGTATCTGTTTATAAAACCTTCTTCAAAAGCATAGCTAAAGCCGTTTCCGCTATGCCTGCCTTCAAGAGGGCGAAAATCCAAATGCGGATCGCAATTAATCACATTAATTTTTTTATTTAAGGCAATTGAAGTCCCTTTAATATTTCCATACGAGTTATTATGTCCGCCGCCAATAATCACAGGAATTTTTCCGGAAGCCCCAATTTGTTGAATAACTTCACTTACCCGCTTATCAATCTCAGAAGTTAAAGTTCTTAATTGATCGATTTCATTCTTAGTTTTCCCATTCAGTTTTTCTGCTTTTTCCATCAAATCATCAACCATTACTTCACCAAGGATACAAACTGATTCTCCGCTACAAAACTGATTTGACTGCTGACTTAAGAAACTTTCGAGAGCTGGCTTAAAGGCTGTGTTAGCTCCTCCTCTGCCGTAGTTTGCGCGCACTCCAATATCTTCGGGAATACCAACCAGAACAAATTTGCAATGCAATTTTTCAAGATCTTCCCTCCAGTTAGTAGAAACAATAGAAACTTTCTCACCTATTTTTATTTCGCCTGAACGTTTTCGCGTGGCGCTTTTGATAATCTCTTTAGAATAAACTTTCACAAAATCCATTGCCTCAAAGATAACATCTTATAAAGAAAGAAAAGAAAAAATTCCCTGCACGATTAATCACACTAATATCTTGCAGGGAATATTTCCCTCTTACTTCACAACCACCTTTGCAGGCGGAAAGTCGCGTGTTTCGCCTGCCACCTGAATCTTTATGTTTTCGAAATAAATTTTGTTTCCAGGTTTTAATCTTGAAAGCGCAGCCAAAGCCTGAGGAGTTAACTGATTGCCGACACATTTGTAATCCTGACTTAAACCCGCCGCACTTACAATATTCATTGTAAACTCTTTAACCTTACATGGCGCATTAAAATCGAACCCGCTCGCATCCAGCCCAATAGAATTCATGTTTTTTGCCAATGCAAGTGAAAGTTCCAAATTCCCTAAAGTTGGCTTCCCCGCAATTTTTAAAGGTGGACTAGGAAGTGACTTCACCCTGAATACCTGTGGAGAGCCCTGCTGTTTCAGTCCGGTCGGCGTATTAGCCATAACGGTTACCACGCAGGTGCCTGTGCTGCTAACTTTAGCTGTATATTTTCCATTGCCGTTGTTTGCAAGATTTCCTCCACACCCTTTAATATTTACTACCAGATCTGTAGGTGCTATGCCCGCTGCAGAAACCGTAATCGGATTATCCACCCCAACATACATCACATTCATTTTATCAGGACTAACAGCTACAGCCGCGTTTGCTACAACAAATTCGTTTTCATATTTAAAATATTCATAAATCCCGTTTCCATTTCTTAATTTGATCCAGCCTTTTACGTCCCTGTGTCCTGCGCCACTAGTAGGAATATTTATTTTACCTGTGCCTTTATCAATTGGCAATATCTGGGCTCCATCAGCCAGTTTTCCGGTAGCGGTATCCACATCACCAAGAATAAACTGCATGCTATTTTCGTCAAAATGCGATGAGGAAGCAGTAAGAAAAACATCTGCCGTAAATGGCGTGCCTGACTGAACATACTGACTAACCGGTACAATCCTCGCGGAATATTCGTTCATTGGAAGCGTAAGTTTACCAGATGCCGCGGCAAAGGTGTTTACCATCCCGGCTTCAATGCTTTTAATATCGCTTTGTATCTTTGAAAGGTTTGTAATAACTGCGGCAAGGGGCATATTATAGAAGTTTTTAAATTCCCAGCTTACAGGCTTTCCTTCCTTGTCCTTAAAATTATCGTGGGGTGTAAAAAGTTTAAGTTTATCTTTCATCACCAGGTAATCTTTCTCGGGAAGCATTGATCCCGGCTTGTCTTTCATGTTATCAATCATTTTATTGAGCGCGTCAGAATAATTCTGCATAGTTTGTCTTAATTCCTTTGCTGAATATTTTCCCGTTTTAGGTTTGGTTTCATCTGAGCCAATCAGCAAAAAGGTAGGCTTATCAAAATCATCCAGCTTTTCAATAGCTGAAAGTCTCATGGTGTCGGCGCCTTTTACATCCTCTGTGTATTGCTTCACTTCTTTTTTTAAATCGGCAACATAATTAAACGCGTCTTCAGAAAGCTTAACCGTTTCTTTTGACTTTTCGTAATAAGGCTTCACTTCATTTCTTCCGTTTTTTATCGCTTCTTCAAGAGCTTCCATCATTAACTTTGTATTGGTTGCGAAATTTTTATTGGTATTCTCAATACTTTCGTTAATGGTTACAAATCCCTCAAGTACTTCTTTACTTACATTAAGGGCTAAAAGGCACGTAAGAACAAGGTACATCATGCCTATCATTTTCTGACGTGGGGTTTCTTTTGCATGGCTCATGTATTTTAAATTTTAAGGTTATGTTTTTATATAACCAGATTACCAAAACGTTACAATTTTTATTTTTTTGAACACCATGTAACTTTTAGCTGGCATATTATTATATCCGGATTTTTAATTCGGATATGAGTAATTAGATGCATACATTATCGTGATTAAAATCGCTGATAATACCATGCATTCTTTTAGCAGATTATCCAATCGGAAAACCATTTAATTTTAACTTTAAAAAATAGTTTACAATCATTATGAAAAAACGTTTTATTATCATTTCCCTTCCGGCCGTTTTTGCCGTAACAACAGGTTTTGTTTTAAACAGTGGCGGTATTGCCGGAAAAACCGGATCTCCGGGAGAAGCAACCTGCGCGAATTGCCATGGAGGAGGTGCCGGTATTACTACCGTGAGCATTAACGCAACTCCACAATTTACAAACAACCAATTTCTACCAGGGCAAACGTATACGATTAGCATAGATGTTACTAATGCTAGCTTCAGCAAGTTTGGATTTGGGTGCGAAATTTTGAACTCATCAAACGCTAACGCCGGTACTATACAAAATGCGGGGACTGGGGTTGGCTTTGCTTTTGCCGGGGCTAAAAAAAATGCCATCCATACATCTCCTAAATCCGGTACAGGTACAGCAAATTTTACATTTGAGTGGACCGCCCCAACCAGTGGTACCGCTACAATTTATGCTGCTGGTAATGCAGTAAATGGCAATTCAAGCGATACCGGTGATAAACCAGGAAATACCAATCAGGTATTAACTGCTTTTGGCACCGCTATTCCTGATAATTCAATTAATCATGTTAATTTTCAACTTTTCCCTAATCCATCTGCTGAGGCTTTCACAGTTCAGTATGAACTTTCATTAACATCAATGGTTAATATTACAATTACCGACCTTAACGGGAAAGAAATAAAAACTATTGTTAACGAAAATCAGGAAAACGGAATACATGAAATTAAAGGGTCTTTACCTACTGAAATTGCCAATGGCATTTATTTATTGAAATTTTCAGTAAACGGAAATATTGCAGCGCAGCGAATGCTGGTAAAAAGATAAATAAGAGAACTTATTATAAAACTAAAAAGCCGCATTTAGCGGCTTTTTTAATTATGGATAAATTTTTATTTTCTTTTTTACTTTTCCTTAGATGAAAAGTAAACAAAAATCAAGGCCCGTCGATCTTCCTTAGCGCTCTTGATTTTTCTTGAAAGTGAAGCAAAGTATAAAATTTTTGACCATTGATAATAGCAAGCCTGTCAAAAATTTTAAACGCAGGCGCCTTTGCTGACTTTCTAACGAAAAATCAATTCACCCTTCCGCACGCCCAGCGACGGGCCAGCCCCTAAGCTCAGAAATCAGCCGGATTTTCGGAAAATTTTTACTCTTACTGAACAAACTCTTATCAGACATTCAGAGTATTCGAGAAATTATTAAATAAAAATAATTACTTATACTTTCTTGCGATATTATGTATTTCCAGCAAAGGCTTTAAGAATTCCTCCAGATCATAAACACATAATTGGGAAGCTGCGTCACACAAAGCTTTTGAAGGTTCAGGATGCGTTTCAATAAATACTCCATCTACCCCGCTTGCAACACCGGCCCTTGATAACACAGGTAAAAATTCCCGTGCACCACCTTTGGCATCGGAACTTGGTATACCATATTTTCTAACGCAGTGTGTAATATCAAATACAACAGGATAACCAAGATTGTTCATGTGATAGAAACTTCTCGGATCAACAATCAAATCATTATATCCAAAAACGTAACCGCGTTCAGTTAAAATCACCTGGTCGTTACCTGCGTCAATACATTTTTGTAAAGGATGTTTCATGTTATCGGGCGCAAGAAACTGGCCGTGTTTAATATTTACAACACGTCCTGTTTTAGCTGCCGCAACAATAAGGCTGCTTTGCATGCACAGATATGCCGGAATTTGCAGAACATCGCAAACTTCACCAGCAATTGCTGCCTGATAGCTTTCATGAATATCAGTAAGCAAAGGAAAGCCAAATTGCTCTTTTACTTTGGCAAGAATTTTCATTCCTTTTTCCAAACCCGGACCATCATAATATTTAAGACTACTGCGGTTATCCTTTAAGAAACTGGATTTATAAATAACTTTAATTTTCAGTCGCTCGCTTACTTCTTTTAATTTTTCAGCGGTTGTCATCATAATCTTTTCATCTTCAATCACACATGGTCCGCTAATAAGAAACAAATCATCACTTCCGCAATCGATATTGCCTGTTTTTACAATTTTCTTTGACATAATAAATAATCGTGTAAAGTTAATTAAAGTAGCTTTAGAAGAATGCTAAAAAGCCACAATTTATCAAGAAAGCCACGTTTAAAGCTTTACAAATTTGAGTGTTGAAACCCGCCTTCCATCATTAACATTAATAAAGTACATTCCGGCCGGCCACTGTGAGCTTGCAATTGTAGCCTCAGAAAACAAAATTGTTTCTTCTGAAACTACTCTTCCGGTAACATCTGAAACAGATACTTTTATTGAGGAAAGAGACCCAGAGCTGCTTGCAATGGTTATATTATCTTCTGCGGGATTCGGATAAACGTAATAAGAGTTTACATTTTTTATTTCCCTTTCAAAAACAGAAACAACGGCAGACCAGATACTATCTGCAAAAGCGGGATTATCTATAAAAGGATTTCGGTTATTCTGAACTTTATAAATGGAGTCATTCCTCGCTATCTCCTTACTGCTCACAGGGTCCTGCTGATGCCACTGCAACAAAAGATTTAACTGCCAGGGCAAAATATCGGCTTTATTTGTAGCGTCAGATACTCCCCATGCGGCATCTTCAGAATAATAACGCGTGGTCATGTAAAAATAACTGCGGGCAACATCTCCTTTGTATTCGTTAATAGGTTCAAATACCGTTGCGCTGTATCCCGCACTAATGCAATTACCGAGTTTACTGCCGTTCATGCTTGTCCATGAAGCCGTACCAACTTTACCATAAGGGAAATTGGCTCGTTGCCCGTTAACTTTTCCGTCAGTTGGATAAATATGAAACAGATCAGAATCTGGTCCTGTTGTAGCGTTAAACCAGCTTTGCGGCCAGCTGTGTTCGCGGTTATAACAATCTCCTTCTGAATTATAAGTACCGCACTGATTGTTTACAAAAGTATATTCATAAGGCTGGGTACCTGATGGTACATGGCTGTATATATCCCAAACTTTACCATTCGATTTTTTATCACTTTTCGGAAACACAGACCACAATCCGCTGTAAGCAACTACAGTGTGATTTTTAATGATATTGTGTAAGGCAACTTTTAAATTGTTTCCTGTAAGTCCCTGTGCCGAATTGTAATATCCGGGAGGGATCTGGCAGATTACAAATGCCGGCAGAAAAAGGATAAGTAAATAAATTCTCTTCATCATCAGGTAAAGATACTAAAAGCGCACTTATTAATATCCTGCTGTGCAAAATATGAGAATAAACAGAAACAGTTACCACACTAATAATTTTACTTTAGTCCAAATTAAAAACATGAGCAAACGAGTTCACCTGATAGCCATTGGCGGAAGCGCCATGCACAACATGGCTTTATCTCTTCATGAAAAAGGATTTAAAGTTAGCGGTAGCGATGACGAAATAAATGAACCAAGTAAGAGCAGGCTTGCGAAAGCGGGCATTCTCCCTTCAGAAATTGGATGGTTTCCTGAAAAACTAACAAAGGATATTGACGCTGTGATACTGGGAATGCATGCCAGGGCCGATAATCCGGAACTGGTAAGAGCCAATGAACTTGGACTTAAAATTTATTCTTACCCCGAATATATTTACGAAGCAACTAAAGATAAAACACGTATAGTTGTTGGAGGCAGCCATGGTAAAACAACCATTACGGCAATGATTTTGCATGTAATGAGCTTTCTTAAAATAGAAACAGATTATCTTGTTGGAGCGCAACTGGAAGGATTCAGTACCATGGTGAGATTGAGCAACAGCGCTAAGTACGCGGTGATTGAAGGTGATGAATATCTTGCTTCGCCAATTGACAGAAGGCCAAAATTTCATTTATACAAACCTAATGTAGCTATATTGAGTGGTATTGCTTGGGACCACATTAACGTGTTTCCAACATTTGAAATTTACGTTGACCAGTTCACAAAATTTATTGAATTGATAGAGCCGCAGGGACATCTTATCTATTGTTCGGAAGATGCCGTTTTGAAAAAAACCTGTGAGAATATAATGAGAACTGATATTAGTTTAAGCCCCTACTCTGTTCCACCAAACGTAATTGAAAACGGTACAACGTATTTGACAGTTGATGGAAAAAGAATACCGCTTTTAATTTTTGGCCGGCACAATTTAATGAACCTTAACGGCGCCCGCCTTGTTTGTGAGAAGATTGGAATAAGCAGCGATGATTTTTACAAAGCAATACAATCCTTTAAAGGCGCGGCAAAGAGATTGGAGCTTGTTTACAAAAACGATGCGTTTAATTTTTATAAGGACTTTGCGCATTCACCATCCAAATTAAAAGCAACTACAAACGCAGTGAAAGAGCAATTTCCAAAAAGGAAAGTTATTGCCTGCATGGAGCTGCACACCTTTAGCAGTTTAACGGAGGAGTTTTTAAATGAATACAATGGCGCAATGGATCTTGCAGATGAAGCAATAGTTTATTTTAACCCGCACACCATTGCGCACAAAAAATTAAAGGAGATTAGCAAAGAACAGGTTTTAAAAGCCTTTAACAGAAAGGATTTAAAAGTGTTTACAAAAAGCAGCGATGTTACTGACTATTTAAAATCTTTAAACTGGAACAATAAAGTTTTATTGATGATGAGCAGTGGAAACTTTGATGGCGTTGATTTTAATGAATTGGCCAAGGAGCTAAAAATGTAAACGCAGACACCAGCACAACAAGCTCTGAAATCTACCGGATGTTGGGCCAATACTTTACCCTTATTTTTCCGAATAAACTCTCCATAAAAAAGAATTCGGATTGCTTTAGGGCAAAATATTACAATTATTATATCGCATAAAGGGTGCTAATGCCATAATGTCATATAGGAGTCATATATAACTCCTATAGGACTGGTATATAACTGGGGTAGGAAAGCTATAGAATATAGCAAGGGATTTATGACTTATGAGTGAACTTTGCAGTGGAGGAAAAATTATATTGCAAGGCTAAAAGATGTTGATTGATTAAGGGACGTAGTAGGAGAATTAGTGAGACTTTAAAAGTATTTTATTTTTTACTTTTCCTTGGATGAAAAGTAAACAATCCGCGGCGGCGGATCAGAGGCCCGTCGATCTTGCTTAGCGCTCTAGATTTTCGCCATTCTTTTTTCCTTGATAGTTCGACAAGCTCACTACAAGTTGAAAAAAGAAGCAAAAAAATCAAGACTTCTGAAAAACAGCTTGAAATCTACAGACTATTTTACCCTGCAAACAAGGCGTGCGCCATTGCTGCCTAAATTTAATAATTTGTTTTATGCACGCTGGCGTTTGCTTAGCGCAAGGCCACCGCTTAAAATAGTCTTTGCTTTGCTACGCTGTTTTTCAAATGTCGTTTCTACGAGCCCGCACTTAATTTTTCCGAAAAATTCAAGCGACGTAAATATTTTGCGCTGTTAGAAATACTACATGCGCAAAATAAAAACGCAAGCGCCCTCGCTGAATTTTCACGAAAAAATTAATTCCCGCCTAACCAAGCACGGCGAAACGCCAGGCCAGCGCTCTGAAAAATCACTGGAAGTTTTTTCAATAAAGGATTAACTAACCGTGGTAAAAACTATAAAATATAGCAAGATATTAATGGTTTATGAAGGAACTTTGTATATGAAGTTTTTGGACCTTAACGATTAATTTATAAAACAATTAAGTGGCTAGATTAAGATGATTTTTGATGGAAAAAATAAAAGAATACCTTTGGAGCATGGGAATGTTAAAAACCATCCTTTACGTCCGTTCTCCGGAGGTAGGAGGTGAAAAAATCACCCCCATAGACTAGTTAGGTGCCATTAATATGACCGACAGACAATACGAATATGATGTTGCATTTTCTTTCGCCCAAAAAGACGAGACGCTAGCACTTTCAATACATAAACTCCTCGCAACACGACTGAAATGTTTCATTTACACTGAGGAGCAAAAAAAATTGGCGGGGACAGACGGAGAAATGACATTTAACAAAGTCTTCTCTGAGGAATCACGAATTGTAGTTGTTTTTTATTCGGCTGATTGGTCACATACAAAATGGACAAAAATCGAAGAGACAGCAATAAGGAATCGAGGCTTCGACGACGGCTATGATTTTGTTATCCTCATTCCGACAGAAAAGAATTTAGTCCCGCCGAAATGGTTACCAAAAAACAGACTTTGGGTCGGATTGGAAAGATGGGGCATTGAAAGCGCTGCTTCCGTTATCGAGGCTCGGGTTCAAGAGTTCGGCGGTGAAGTAAAAGAATTGACATTAGCTGAGACTATTGCGGCTGCAGATTCAAAAGCCAAACAAAAGACCAAAAGAGAACACCTTCTTAAATCGGTTGAAGCATTCAAACTTGCTGAGACAGAATTTGAAAAATTAATTTCGTTAATGGAATCTGGCGCTAACGAAGTCAAACAAAAACTTGGGGACTGGCATTTAAGAATATTCAAAAATTCCAAAGACGGCATTAATCTTCTTAGCTACGGGCATACAATGACGTTCCAAAAGTATCATGAAAATATTTTCATTACTTTCTGCGACCAACCTGTTGACGAACATTTACACATAGCACAAAATTTTAACAGCATGAAACGTTTAGTTGAGGACAAGAAAAAATTCGACATCAACGACAATGAAGAGTACGGTTGGTCTGACGAGGACACGCGAAAAAACTTTCTGACTACCCAAAAGTTGGCTGACAAATATCTGAAAAAATTCTTTGAACATATTCAGACATACAAAGCTCAAAAACAGCTATAATTAACGGCACCTAACAGCAAATAAACGTAAGCGGGCGGACTCGGTCATCGCTCGGGCGGAATAGCGGTCGCTTCGCGAATTTTATTTGCCCTCGCTAATAAACATTTGTATCTTTAAATAAACATTTGTGGGTATAGACACAGGAAGCTTCGAAAGCCCGCCTACGTCTATTTGCAAAACGTTATAACCAATAGGGCCGACATCAAGACATTTCAATGCATACGACATTTCTTAAAATAGTAATCGTGTCGACAGTTATAAACGCGGCTAGGGTATTCGGACAACAAGACCGCCAAAAACTCGACGAAAAAGTATTTAAAAAGCATATTGAGCAAAATGCATGGTCTTGTGATGACACGACTAAAATAAAAAAGGGAGAAATATTTCTTATTCATTTTCCCGACAACACAATTAATATCGGCTATATGAATTTTGCCGAGGGCTTATATAGTGCGACAGCAAAGTATGTTGTGACATTTGAAAATAATTTCTTCGAGTTGACTCCAAAAAAATGGAAGAACAAAGATAAAAGCAATAAAAAAGTAGAACCGCTTTATATTTATGGTTACTTAAAAAATAAAGACCATTTATTCGTAACGTTTAAAGACACAAAATTTGAAATGACAAGTCAACTCCTCCATGAAAAGGATTGGTTCGATATGACGTTATATAAACAGTAGGCGGACATTTAAACATGACTACTGTATTGTGGCCCTACTGGTTATAACACAATGTTGGCAGCCAGGCGGCTTTTGTGGTGGTCGTTCGGCGCGGGGACAAGCGGTCGCGAGGCGACGCTCGCGAAGTTTTTTGCGCCTCACTAATTAAGTTTTATCTTCGTAAAAACCTTTTGTCGGTGTAGACGCTTGAGTGTTTCAATACTCCGCCCGGCGCCAACATTGGGAACGTTATAACTCATAGGGGCGGACAAATCCTCGACAATCAATGACAAAAAGACTCCTACAAATATTCTTCCTGACTTGCTTGCTTCTCTCCTGTTCTGACACCGACACAAATGGACGAAAATCAGGACCTCCAAAATTTGACTCCTCCGACATTAATAATTTAATCGACACCATTAAAATCAATAAGCACCCAGACCTAGTTTGGTCAGACGTCGAAAATTTTTCCGGCGACAAAATGTCGGACCGTTTTAGTCAGCTGGAAGACTCGTGTTCCAAAATTTTTATCGACAAAAAAAACCGTGACAGTTTGCTAATTATTACAAGCTATTTCGACAAGAGTGGTTGCACAACTTATCAGCCAAACATTGACATTCGTGGTGACTCTTTATTTCTTCTATTAGAAAATACCACAAATATTGTTTGCACCGAGCTTGAAATTTATAAGGTAATATATCATATTAAGACCTCAGGTAAAAAATATGTTGTGACAAAATAATTTGAATCGGGCGGACACGCAAGCAAGGTATAATCTGGGTGCGCCCCTACGAAGTTATAACACAATGTTGGCAGCCAGGCGGCTTTTGTGGTGGTCGTTCGGCGCAGGTGGACAAAAGGTCTGCTATCGCAGGAAGTTTTTGCGCCTCACTTAAAACCTTGTATCTTCGTAAAAACCTTTTGTGGGGGTAGACGCTTGAGTGTTTCAATACTCCGCCCGGCGCCAACATTGGGAACGTTATGCGGCATGCTATAAAGACATACAATGAGACACTACGGTGAATTAAATCAAAATACAGACGAATTCGCAAGGGTTATTCAATGGACACCAAAATGGGACGCTGGCGCTCCAATGCCCCAAGTTTTTTCTAACGGATATAAAGTTTATTTAATTTATCTGATTAGTACTCCAGACCCAAAATGGGATGGTTCTTATATCACCATGGTGGACAACACTAGTGAGACAACATATCCATTAGCTCTCGTGGAATTTAGTGCCAGTACTTTTCGCTTTGGAATTGCGAATGACGAAGTTTTTTGTGGACTACCTCTTTGGAATAAAGGTCTATTGAGTTACGAAGCACACATAATAGAAAATTCAAATTGGGTCAGTGAACTAAAAAATATTCATAAAATTCATCCCCATTATAACGAGAAGCGTTGGAAAGAAAAAAAACACTATGCTTTCCTATTCCATGACGAAATATTTGAAGTAATTGCAACTGACTATAAAGTAGAGACATTTTATTCATCATTTGGACATTTAGCTTTAGAAGTCGCAAAGAGAATGAATGAGGACTAGCACGACCGCATAACACAATGTTGGCAGCCAGGCGGCTTTTGTGGTGGTCGTTCGGCGCGGGGACAAGTGGTCGCGAGGCGACGCTCGCGAATTTTTTGCGCCTCACTTAAAACCTTGTATCTTCGTAATAACCTTTTGTTGGTGTAGACGCGTGTGTGTTTCAATACTCCGCCCGGCGCCAACATTGGGAACGTTAGCGGTAATTTTAGGACGACAATGTGCATGACATACTACATAGCGACAAAAACGGAAATGCCTATCATTCCTTATGACGAAAAAAATCGTAGTTTCAATACAGACAAAATTACTGACGAGGAAAATTCACTTCATACAGTTTTTAGTTTGCCTTATATTAAAATGTTTGGTTCTGACCAAGGTTGCGGTTGTGGTTTTAGACACGCAATTATTGACGAAAATAAAAAGTGGTTCGACGTTATAGATCCTCCAAACGAATTTGACAATAGTAATCATATTAATTTAGTTGACTTCATTTCAAAAAACAATATGAAGGAAAACAAAGTCGAAATTTTATCATGTTGGAATGGAGATTTCAACGAACCCATTGAACATCGACAGACAATTAAACTTTCTGATATTTTACAACTGGACTTTCATTTTAAAGAACGGGGACTTTATACGGTGGACTTAAAAAACTACCGCTAACAGCGTTTGGCTGACCAGCGGGCTTTTGTTGGTTATCGTTCGGTGCGGGGACAATTTACCGGCTTGACAGCCGCTCTTTTTTTGCACCTCACTAAAAACCTTTTATCTTCGTAAAAACGTTTTGTAGGTGTAGACTCTTGGGTGTTTCATTACTCCCGCCGGACAGCCACACGCAAGCCGTTAGTTGCAATTAAGAATGACAAGACTAAAACTGACAATATTAATTCTATTTTGTTTTTTAGTCTCGTTCGGACAAGACAACAAGAAAAATATCTGGCCATTTTTTTGTATAGACTACACTTACCAAAACACTAACAATTTCACCTTTGCTGCAGGACCTATTAGACATTTCAAACGACACACTTATGTCGGATTAATTCCAGGTGTGACATTAATTCGTGTAGACAATGCTTCCTATTGGCGACCCACAGGCTTTTTTGAATACGCTTATCAACCAAAAGCTTTAAGAGGTGCGCTTTGGCCGGTTACCCGACTCGGTTTCCTACCAATTAAGATATCTGGTGAAAATGACAACTACTTATATGCAGACATCGGACTCAGAATAATTTCGGTAACGATTTATGCGGGTTATAATCTTTGCTTAGACAACAAGGATATCAAAAATATTGCGACCTACCGAGTTGGACTAAGACTCCCTTAACTTAACTGCAACTAACAGCGTTTGGCTGGCCAGCGAACATTTGTCGGTCATTGTTCGGTGCAATAGTCACCAATCTCGTATTTTCATATTTCAAAAAAAATTGTATCTTAGATAATCATTATCTCTGAAAACAAAAAGATGCGAGATGACCATGTAAGCTCCCCCAAAATTAGGACTATTTGTTAGTAGAAAAAAATACTAATAAATTAACCTAATCAAAATGAAGAAAAAACGATTCAGTCCGGAGCAGATAGCTGCTATTTTAAAAGAGTTTGACAA
>Ga0255338_1001441_pt1 | contig 45089 bp, 37 predicted proteins | sample MeOH1_35cm_T4_19_FD_203715 | JGI IMG/M metagenome (GOLD analysis project Ga0255338, IMG submission 203715) | Sandy soil microbial communities from University of British Columbia, Vancouver, Canada - MeOH1_35cm_T4_195 | ecosystem: Engineered > Artificial ecosystem > Sand microcosm > Unclassified ...
GGGTGCGGGTGCGGGTGCGGGTGCGGGTGCGGGTGCAGGTGCGGGTGCGGAGGGCAGCCTGTCGCCGCAGTGGCGCGGCGCCGCCAGCGTGCGCAGCCTCGGCTTCGCCGCCGACGAGGCCCTGCTGCCGGAATCGCTGCGCGCCTTCTCCGGCTATCGCCTGCTGCAGGAGACGGCGGCCTTGCCGCAGCGGCTGCTGTTCTTCGAGGTGACGGAGTTGTCCGCGCGGCTGGCGCGCATGGCCGGCAGCGAGATCGAGATCGTGCTGTTCCTGCAGCGCGGGGACCCCGCACTGGAAGCACTGGTGGATGCCGACAGCCTGGCCCTGTTCTGCACGCCGGCGATCAACCTGTTTCCCAAGCGGCTGGACCGCATCCAGCTCGGAACGGGCTCCTGGGATTACCACGTCGTGCCGGACCGCGCCCGTCCCATGGACTACGAGGTGCACACCATCGCCTCGGTCACCGGCTTCGGCACGGGCGCCGTCGCGCAGCAGGAGTTCCTGCCGCTGTACGCGACCTGGCACGAGGGCCTGCCGACGCGCGAAACGGGCACGCGCGGCTACTACACCGTGCGGCGCGAGCCGCGCCTGCTGTCCTCGCGGCAGAAGGAGCAGGGCCCGCGCTCGGCCCATGTCGGCGAGGAGGTGTACCTGGCCCTCGTCGATCCCGCGCATGCGCCGTACCGCGAGGACGTGCGGCAGCTGTCGGTGTCGGCCTGGGTCACCAACCGCGACCTGCCGACGCTGCTGCCGCGTGCCGGCGCGCCGCAGGATGCGCAGGCGCTGTGGCGGCTGGAGTCGCCGGGTCCGGTGGCGCGCGTCGACGTGCTGCGCGGGCCGACGCGCCCCGTGACGCGCCGCCCCGTCGGCGAGCTGGGATGGCAGCTGGTGAGCCACCTCACCTTGAACCACCTGTCGCTGGTCGGCGCCACGCCGCAGCAGGCCGCCGCGGCGCTGCGCACGATGCTGGGGCTTTATGCGCCGCCCGAGGACACGGCCTGGGCGCGGCAGCTGCAAGGCGTGCAGGCGCTGCAGGTGCGGCCTGCCGTGCGGCGCCTGCCGCTGGCGGGGCCGCTGAGTTTCGGCTCCGGCGTGGCGATCGCGCTGGAGCTCGATGACCTGGCCTTCCAGGGCAGCAGCGCCTTCCTGCTGGCCAGCGTGCTGGAGCGCTTCTTCGCGCGCCATGCGGCGATCAACAGCTTCACCCAGCTGACGCTGCGCACGCCGCAGCGCGGCGAGGTGATGCGCTGGCCGCCGCGCAGCGGGCTGCGGGAGGCGGTGTGAAGCGCGAGCCGGTCCAGCAGGCACTGGATTCACGCCTGCGTAGGAATGACGAAAGCGTCGTCCCTGCGCCGGCGGGGGCCCAGGACGAAGCCGTCGTCCCTGCGCCGGCGGGGGCCCAGGACAAAGCCGTCGTCCCCGCGCAAGCGGGGACCCAGAAGGCCGCGCCGTTCGACGCTGCCCGCCGCGGCGAAGCCCTCGCCGCGCTGTTCTCCGCCCTTGAGCGCGAGCCGCGTGCCCACGACTTCTTCGCGGTGCTGCGCCAGGTCGAGGCCTTGCGGCCGGAGTGGCCGCGGTTCGGCCATGCGCTGCGGCCGTCGCAGGAGGCGCTGCGCCTCGGCGAGGAGCCGGAGCTGGATTTCGCGCCGGCGGCGCTGGCGAGCTTCGCCCGCAGCGCGCCCACCTCGACGCTCCCCCAGGGGGGGAGGGAGAGCAAACCACGGCTCGGGGTGCGCTTCTTCGGGCTGCTCGGCCCGCAAGGGCCCATGCCGCTGCACTTCACCGAGTACGTGCGCGAGCGGCTGCGCTATCGCGGCGACGCCACGCTGGCCCGCTTCCTGGACCTGTTCCACCATCGGCTGCTGCTGCTGTTCTACCGCGCCTGGGCCCAGGCGCAGCCGGCCGTGCAGCACGACCGCCCGGGCGAGGACCGCTTCGCCGCCTGGCTGGGCGCCGGCTGCGGCGAGCCCGAGGCGCCGCCGGCAGCGCGCGCGCTGCCCGCCAACGCGCGCCTGTTCCAGGCCGGCCTGCTGGGCGCGCGCAGCCGCCACGCCGAAGGCCTCGCCAAGCTGCTGTCCAATCACTTCGGCGTGCCGGCCGCGATCGAGCCGCACGTCGCGCACTGGCTGGCGCTCGCGCAGGAGGACTGCACGCGCCTTGGCACGCACGGCGCCCGGCTCGGGCTGACGAGCGCCTGCGGCCGCAAGCTGCGCGACCGCCAGTACAAGTTCCGCATCGCCCTCGGGCCCCTCACGCTGGCGCAGTACGAGGCCTTCCTCCCGGGCGGCACGGCCTGGCCGGCGCTGAACGAATGGGTGCAGCACTACACCGGCCTCGACCTGCGCTGGGACGTGCAGCTCACGCTGGCGCGCTTGCAGGTGCCCGCGCCGCGCCTCGGCGCCGGCATCCGCCTCGGCGTCACCGCCTGGATCGGCCGCGGCGGCGGCACGCGCGACCGCGGCGACCTGCGCCTGCGCCCCCACACCTCGTCCCTGCTGCGCCCCGGAGGCTGCCATGCTTGAAGTCCCGCGCACCGCCCTGTTCGGCAAGCTCGATCCCCTCGCCTACAAGGCGATCGAAGGCGCCACGGTGTTCTGCAAGCTGCGCGGCAACCCCTACGTGGAGCTGCAGCACTGGCTGCACCAGATCCTCAACGCGCCCGACTCGGACCTGCACCGCATCGTCAAGCAGTACGGGCTGGATGCCTCGCTGCTGGCGAGCGACCTGATGGCTTCGCTGGACCGGCTGCCGCGCGGCGCGTCCTCGGTCACCGACCTTTCGAGCTGGGTCGAGAACGCCACCGAGCGGGCCTGGGTCTACGCCTCGCTCCTGTTCGGCGAGCCGCAGGTGCGCACCGGGCACCTGGTCGTCGGCCTGCTGAAGACGCAGTCGCTGCGCCATGCGCTGCTGTCGATCTCGAAGCAATTCGAGCGCGTGAAGCTGGAGGACCTCACCGACAACTTCGCGCGGGTCCTGGACGGATCGCCGGAACAGGGCCTGCGGGCCAGCGAGGCGCCGGCCGGGCCGGGCGAGGCGAGCGGTGCCATCGCACCGGCCGCGATGGGCAGGCAGGAGGCGCTGAAGCGCTATGCCGTCGACCTGACGGAGCGCGCGCGCCAGGGCGAGCTCGATCCGGTGGCCGGCCGCGACGAGGAGATCCGCCAGATCGTCGACATCCTGATGCGGCGGCGGCAGAACAATCCCATCCTCACCGGCGAGGCCGGGGTGGGCAAGACGGCCGTCGTGGAAGGCTTCGCGCTGCGGCTGGCCAGGGGCGACGTGCCGCCGCAGCTGAAGGAGGTCGCCCTGCACGTGCTGGACATCGGCCTGCTGCAGGCCGGCGCCAGCATGAAGGGCGAGTTCGAGAACCGCCTGCGCTCGGTGATCGACGAGGTGCAGGCCTCGCCCAAGCCCATCATCCTGTTCATCGACGAGGCCCACACGCTGATCGGCGCCGGCGGCCAGGCCGGCACCGGCGACGCGGCGAACCTGCTCAAGCCGGCGCTGGCGCGCGGCCGGCTGCGCACCATCGCCGCCACGACCTGGGCCGAATACAAGAAGCACATCGAGAAGGACCCGGCGCTCACCCGCCGCTTCCAGGTGGTGCCGGTCGGCGAGCCGGGCGAGGAGAAAGCGGTGCTGATGCTGCGCGGTGTCGCTTCCGTGCTGGAACAGCACCACCGCGTCGCCCTGCTGGACGAGGCGATCACGGCGGCCGTGCGCCTGTCGCACCGCTACATCCCGGCGCGCCAGCTGCCGGACAAGGCCGTGAGCCTGCTCGACACCGCCTGCGCCCGCGTCGCCGTGAGCCAGCACGCGACCCCCCCCGAGCTGGAGGACTGCCAGCGCCGGCTGGAAGCGCTGAAGGTGGAGCGCGAGATCATCGCCCGCGAGGAGTCGATCGGCGTCGAGGCCGCCGGGCGGCGCAAGCGCGTGGCGCGCGCGATGGACGAGGAAGAGACGCGGCTGGCCCTGCTGCAGCAGCGGCACGAGCAGGAGAAGGCGCTGGTCGACCGCATCCTCGCGCTGCGGGCGAGGCTGCGCGACGCCGATGCCGAAACGGCGCCGAAGCCGGACGAACGCGAGCAGCTGCTGTCCGAACTCGCCGGCCTGCAGGGCAAGCTCGCCGCGCTGCAGGGCGACGCGCCCCTGATCCTGCCCACCGTGGACGAACAAGCCGTGGCCAGCGTGGTGCAGGACTGGACCGGCGTGCCCGTGGGCCGCATGGTCCGCAACGAGATCGAGTCCGTGCTGCGCCTGGCCGACACGCTGAACCAGCGCGTGATCGGCCAGAAGCACGCGCTGGAGATGATCGCGCGGCGCATCCAGACCTCGCGCGCGCGCCTGGACAACCCGGACAAGCCGATCGGCGTGTTCATGCTGTGCGGCACTTCCGGCGTCGGCAAGACCGAGACGGCGCTCGCCCTGGCGGAGTCCCTGTACGGCGGCGAGCAGAACCTCATCACCATCAACATGAGCGAGTTCCAGGAGGCGCACACCGTCTCCACGCTCAAGGGCGCGCCGCCCGGCTACGTGGGCTACGGCGAGGGCGGGGTGCTGACCGAAGCCGTGCGCCGCCGGCCCTACAGCGTGGTGCTGCTGGACGAAGTGGAGAAGGCGCACCCCGACGTGCACGAGCTGTTCTTCCAGGTCTTCGACAAGGGCTGGATGGAAGACGGCGAAGGGCGCGGCATCGACTTCAAGAACACGATCATCCTTCTGACCAGCAACGTCGGCACCGAGCTGATCACGCGCCTGTGCCGCGACCCGGCCCGCGTGCCGGAGCCGGAGAGCATCGCCCGCGCGCTGCGCGATCCGCTGCTGCAGGTCTTCCCGGCCGCGCTGCTCGGTCGCCTGGTGGTGGTGCCGTACTACCCGCTGTCGGACGAGATGATGGGCAACATCGTGCGGCTGCAGCTCGATCGCATCGTGCGCCGCGTGGCCGACAACCACGGCATCCCGCTCACCTACGGCGAGGAGGTGGTGCAGCTGGTCGTCTCGCGCTGCACCGAGGCCGAGTCGGGCGGCCGCGTGGTCGACGCGATCCTCACCAACACCGTGCTGCCGCGGATCTCGCGCGAGTACCTGCAGCGCCTGAGCGGCGGGGATTCGCTGCAGGGCGTGCGGCTCGGCGTGGCCGAAGGCGATTTCAGCTACGCCTTCGAGTGAGGCCGCCATGACTTTCAGCCCTGTCGCGCTCGAGGCCGAGGCCGTAAGGTCCACGGGAGCCCCGCAAGCCGCTTCGGCGGCCCCCGGCATGTCCTCGCCCATCACGCTGAAATCGCCCCTGCCCGCCGGCAGCCTCCTGTTCGAGGCCCTGTCGGCCTCGGCCGGCCTGAGCGAGCTGGGCGAGATGCAGCTCACGCTCCTGAGCGAGAAGCCGGACCTGAAGCCGGAAGACCTGCTCGGCAAGCCGGTCACGGTGGCGGTGCAGCTGCGCGAGGACGCGAAGCGCTACTTCCACGGCTACGTCACGCGCTTCGGCATCGGCCCCCACCGCGGCAAGTACTTCGGCTACCAGGCCACCGTGCATCCCTGGCTGTGGTTCCTCACCCGCACCGCGGACTGCCGCATCTTCCAGGAGCTGAGCGTGCCGGACATCGTCAAGCAGGTGTTCGAGGACCACGGCGTCGCCAGCTTCGAGTTCAAGCTGTTCCGCAGCTACCGCAAGTGGGTGTACTGCGTGCAGTACCGCGAGAGCGACTACAACTTCGTCGCCCGCCTGCTGGAGCACGAGGGCATCTACTGGTACTTCGAGCACGCGGACGGCCAGCACAAGCTGGTGCTGGTGGATTCGCAGAGCGCGCACGACGCCGCGCCCGGCTGCGAGACGCTGCCCTACGTGGAGGAGGGCACGGCCACCGCGCCGGACACCGACTGCGTCTCCGGCTGGTCCTGCACGCGCGAGGTGCGCACCGGCAGGACGGTGCTTGCCAGCTACGACTTCGAGCGGCCTTCGACCGACCTGAAGGTGAAGGCGCAGAAGGCGCGCAGCCACGCGCTGGCGGACTACGAGGTGTTCGACTTCCAGGGCGACTACGTGCAGTCGGCGGACGGCACGCAGTGGGCCGAGGACCGCATCGACGAACTGCAGACGCCCTTCCACGCGGTGCGCGGCGCCTCCAATGCGCAGGGTGTCGCGGTGGGTCACCTGCTGAAACTGAGCAAGCATCCGCGCCAGGACCAGAACGGCGAGTACCTGGTCACCTCGATCAACGTGCAGGCGCAGGTGCAGGGCTGCGAGTCGGGCACGCCGGCGGGCGACTACCGCTGCGAGTTCGCCGCCATTCCCGCCACCCAGCAGTTCCGCCCGCAGCGGCGCACGCGCAAGCCTTGCGTGCAGGGCCCGCAGACGGCGCTGGTGGTGGGCCCCGGTGGCGAGGAGATCTTCACCGACAAGTACGGGCGGGTGAAGCTGCAGTTCCACTGGGACCGCTACGGCAAGAAGAACGAGAAGAGCTCGTGCTGGGTGCGCGTGGCGCATCCCTGGGCCGGCAAGAACTTCGGGATGGTGGACATCCCGCGCATCGGGCAGGAGGTCGTGGTCGATTTCCTGGAGGGCGACCCCGACCAGCCGCTGATCACCGGCCGGGTCTACAACGCGGAGCAGATGCCGCCCTGGGACCTGCCGGGCAATGCCACGCAGTCCGGCATCCTGTCGCGCTCATCGAAGGGCGGCGGCTACGGTAACGCCAATGCGATCCGCTTCGAGGACAAGGCGGGCAGCGAACAGGTCTGGATCCACGCCGAGAAGAACCAGGACATCGAGGTGGAGAAGGACGAGACGCACTGGGTCGGGCAGGACCGGAAGAAGACGATCGACCGCGACGAGACCACGCAGGTGAAGCATGACCGCACGGAGACGGTGGACAACAACGAGACGATCACGATCGGGGTGGACCGCACCGAGAAGGTGGGGAGCAACGAGAAGATCAGCATCGGCGCGAACCGCACGGAGGACGTGGGTTCGAACGAGAACATCACGATCGGGTCGAACCGCACGGAGTCGGTTGGTTCGAACGAGACGATCTCGATCGGCGCCGACCGGTCTATCACGGTGGGCGGCAGCGAGACCGCGACCGTGGCATTGCAGCGCACGCACACGGTGGGCGTGAACGAGACGATCGCCATCGGCGCGGCACAGGAGATCGGCATCGGGGCCGCGCAGATCGTGGCGATCGGCGCGCTGCAAAGCGTGACCATCGGCGCCAGCCAGTCGACCGACGTGGGCGCCAGTCAGAGCCTCAACGTCGGCGCGGGGCAGACCACCAGCGTGGGCGCCGATCGCAGCATCACGGTGGGCGGCGCGCAGTCGACCAGCGTGGGCAAGGGCCGCTCCACCTCGGTCGCGCAGGACGACGCGGTGAAGGTGGGCAAGAACCTGGTGATCGACGCCGGCGAGTCGGTGTCGATCAAGACGGGCAGCGCCAGCATCACGATGAAGAAGGACGGGACGATCGTGATCGCCGGCAAGGACATTTCGGTGCGCGGCTCCGGAAAGATCACCGTGAAGGCCGACGGGGACCTGGTCCTGAAGGGCTCGAAGATCGGTGCGAACTGAGGTGCAGGCGATGGCAAGACGTGACGCATGGACCGAAGCCCCCGGAAACCCGGAGCAACCGTGCATTCCGGATCCGCCGGGCGGGCCGGGCACCGGGCCCGCGCAAGCGAAAGCGGCCACGGCCCTGCCGGCGGTCGTGATCGGCCGGCTCCTCGGCATGGAGGCCTGCGGCACGCCTCTCGTCTGCCACGAGCACGACGGCCGCCCCGGCGGCGTCCTGCGGGCCCGCAGCATCGTCGCCCTGGGCGAAGCGGAAATCGGAGCGCAGGTCGCCCTGGCCTTCGCGGACGGCGACCCCCGGCGCCCGCTGGTGATGGGCGTCCTGCGCGAGCACGGCGCCCCTGCGCTCGCGGGGGCGATCGGGGCGGTGGACCTTTCCGCCGACGGCCAGCGCCTGCTGGTCACGGCGCGCGACCGGCTCGTCCTGCGCTGCGGCGAGGCGAGCATCACCCTCACCCGCGCCGGCAAGGTGCTGATCTGCGGGACCTACGTCCTCAGCCAATCGAGCGGCGCCAACCGGCTCAAGGGCGGCTCGATCCAGCTGAACTAGGCAGCCGCCATGTGGGACGTGGAGAACGAAACCCCCTACACCCACGCGCACGCCTGGGACCGGGACGGGAACGGCGCCGAATGCTGGGTGGTCGTGGTCAAGGGCACCTTCGACATCCTGCCGGACGGCTCGACCCGGGCCGCGCCCAAGCAGTTGCCGGTCTGCGAGGTCCCCGAGTACCACAGCGCCCCCGGCCAGTCCAGCCTCAGGCTCGACACCGACCTGGTGCGCGTCAAACCCACCACGGACATCCTGCTGCTGGGGCAGGCCCATGCTCCGAAAGGCCGGCCTTGCGAGCATGTCGACGTCTCGCTGCGCACGAGCTCTTTTCACAAGACGCTGCGCGTCCACGGGAACCGGGAATGGCGGCGGGGTGCCCTGGGATGGGCGCCCGGACCCGCGCAACCCTTCGAACGCATGCCGTTGGTCTACGAGCGCGCGTGCGGCGGCTCGGTGGCGGGTCCCGAGGCCGGGTGGCTGGACGGCGATCCGCACAACCCGGTGGGCGTGGGACACCTGTGCCGCGCCGGGCGCCCCGTCGGGGACCTCGCCCCCAACATCGAATATCCGGACACCGCGGCCCGGTCCGCCGCCGACGGCGCGCCGGCCGGCTTCGGCCCGATCGCTCCGCACTGGGAATCGCGCCGCCGCTGGGCCGGCCGCTACGACGAGACCTGGGAGCGGCGCCGCAAGCCCCTGCTCCCCGAGGATTTCGACGAGCGCTTCTTCCTGTGCGCGCCGGCCGACCAGAGGCCGCCGGCGCATTGGGTGGGAGGCGAGGAACTGGAGCTCACCAACATGACGCCGGGCGGCCTCCTGCGGGTCCGCCTGCCGCGCGTCGTGCTCGGGTTCGAAACCCTGTTCGAAGGGGACGAGCCGGTCCTGCACCGGCAGGTGCTGCACACGGTGATCGTCGAAGCGGATGCGGCGCGGCTGTCGCTCGTCTGGCAGACCGCGCTGAGCTGCCATGCCAAGGTGCTGAAGCTGGAGCGGACGGTCGTGACCGAAAAGAGGCAACCCCTGGGCGAGCGCGCCCCGGGGCGCTGAGGAGGCGGCGATGCAGCACGGGGCCGGGATGCCGTGCATCGTGGGCGCGGGTGCGTGCACCGCGGTGGGCAACGATCTGGCCGCCACGGCGGCCGCGGTGCGGGCCGGAATCCCGGGTTTCGCCGACCACCCCTGGTGCGTGGACAGCGCCGGCGCTGCCGTGACGGTGGCGCGCGCGCCTGCGCTGGACGCGCATCACGGCGGCGCAGGACGCTTCGCCGCGCTGGCGGTCGATGCGGCGCTGCAGGCGCTCGCCAGCTGCGGCGGCGCCCGCGGGTCTTCGCCGAAGCTTGCCGTCTGCCTGGGCCTGCCCGGCCCGCGGCCCGGGCTGCCGGCCGACCTGGTCGCCCGGGTCGAGCACGCCTTGCGCGAAGCGTTGCGAGACATCGCGGACGTGGTGGACATCGGGATCGTGCGCTGCGGCCACTCCGGCGCGCTGATCGGACTGGAGCTTGCACGGCAACGGCTCGCCAGCGGGTCGGCGGACCTGGGCCTCGTGGGCGGGGTGGACTCCTACCTGGACGCGGAGACGCTGGAGTGGCTGGAGTCGCGCGGCCAGCTCCATTCCGCCGGTGCCGGCAACAACGCCTGGGGCTTCATTCCGGGCGAGGCGGCCGGGTGGTGCGTGCTGGCGTCGGCAGCCCATGCGCGGGAGGCCGCCCTGGCAAGCTGGGGCCGGGTGCGATCGACGGCGGTGTGCCAGGAACCTGCGCGCGGGCCCGGCGAGGTCTGCCTGGGGCGCGGGCTCACCGAAGCCTTCCTCGGCGCGACCGGCGCGCTGGCGCTGCCGCGGGAGCGGGTGGACCACATCCTGTGCGACATGAACGGGGAGCCGCAGCGCGCCGAGGAATTCGGCTTCGCCTCCCTGCGCACCCACGACCGCTTCGAGGACCCCTCGGATTTCATCGCGCCGGCGGACTGCTGGGGCGACGTGGGCGCCGCCTCGGGGCCGCTGCTGCTCGCGCTGGCGTGCACCGGCAGGGCCAAGGGTTACCTGCCCGGCGACCGCGCCCTCGTCTGGACCAGCTCCGAAAGCGGCGAACGCGCGGCGGCCCTGCTCGATTTCACCGGAGTGCAGGGAGCCAGGCGATGAGCGTCACGGTGAAGGTCAATGGCACCGACCACAGCGTGTCGCACAAGGGTGCGATGCACTTCGCCAAGAACACGGCGCCGGACGTCTGCAAGACCCCGAGCCCGGGCGGGCCGGTTCCGGTGCCTTACCCGGTGATCATGTCGCTGTCCAGCGATCTCGCCAACGGCACGACCACCGTGAAGGCCGACGGCGGCAACATGATCGCGATCAAGGGCGCCGAATACTCCCGCTGCAGCGGCGACGAGGCCGGCACGGCGGGCGGCGTGGTGTCCGGCACGAACATGAAGGAGGCGACCTGGATCCTCTATTCGTTCGACGTGAAGATGGACGGCGCCAACGCCTGCCGCAAGACCGACAAGATGAAGATGAACCATGGGAACACCTTCTGCATGGCGGGCGACGACGGCCCCACGCTCAAGCCGCAGGAGTTCCTGAAGAAGATCATGTGCAAGTGCGCCAAGGAGGAGAAGAAGAAGCAGCCCAAGCCGAAGAACTACACCTGCCTGAACGACTTCGGCAACAACGTCGATGCCTGCTGCCAGAAGGCCATCCAGGACCACCAGGCCACCGGCAACGACCCGAAGACGCAGGGCGAGCAGGGCTACAACCCGAACGGCACGCGCTCCAGCCAGCCGCGCAGCCCCCTGCCGGGGCAGACCACCGGCGACTTCTTCAAGGCGATCACCGGCCTGCGCTTTCCCGACGCTGCTTCGCTGGATGCCAACGGCAACGTCACGCAGTTCTTCGATTTCAAGGCGCGCTGCCCGCGCGGCATGCGGATGCACCGCGGCAGGAATTCGGGCGTCGCCTCGGGCCGGAACACGCCCGGCTGGACGCCGGCGAAAATGATCAAGCGGGGAAAGAACAAGGGCAAGATGAAGCCCGGGCAGCTGGAGAAGATCAAGAAGCTCGGACGCCAGCAGAAGCCGCCCGTGCGCAAGCCTCCCAAGCTCATCACCAACGTGGGTTGCCGCTGAAAGGACCACCGTGGACTTCGACAAGCTCATCCAGACATTCGAAGACGAGGGGGAGAAGCTGGTGATCGTGCGCCCCGGCATCAGCCTGTCGCTGTTCTACTCCGAGCCCGTGGGGCGGCTCGGCCCCGCCGTGGCCGACATCGTCGAGGACTACCTGGCCTTCATCGCGCCGCGCACGCTGGACCAGTACTACGCCCCCAGCGCCGTCTACAAGCCGTTCGGCGCCAAGGTGCTGCAGGCGACCCTCCAGGGCCTGCGCGCGGGCGAGGAGGACGACGAGTTCTACGAATTCCACTTCGGGCCGGGGCTCGCCGTCGGCTCGGGCTGCGCGATCCATTTCAAGGGGTCGGCGCTCGCCGACGAGGAAGACTTCCCGCGCGAAACCAACCTCCTGACCCTGGAATTTCCGTCCGATTTCCTGCGGCACAAGTCGCCGCAGGCGTTCTTCGGCTTCGTGGTCCGCACGGCGGACCGCTTCCCGTTCCACTACGGCATTGCCGGCCATGCGTTCCAGCATCCGGTGATGGTGTTCCGCGACGAGGCCCACGAGGCGATCGCGCGCCTGGCGATGCGCTACCTGGGCTTCGATCTCTCGTACGAGGATGTCCGCGACGACCTGCGCGGCCACGTCCACAACGTGTCCTGGATCACGCTGCTGGGCCGCCCGTTGCTCGACAAGCTGGGCGGATTGGCGCCGCTTCGTGCCGGCCTGGGGGCAGGCATTCCGGTCGTCGAACTCCGGCATGGCGCCGCCATCGTGGCCTGCGAAACGCCGCCGGTGGGCGACGTCAACCGCGGGGCGCAGGATCTCCAGCCGCTCAAGGAGGTGGCCAGGCAACTGCGCCCGCTTCGCCTGGAGCCGGAACTCCTCGGCGCCGAGGACGACGTCTTCGCCGCCAGGTGGCTTGCGCGCCTGGACGCCTGAGGGGACAGCGTGGATCGGCCCTTCCCGGTGCGCTACTCGGCGGACGAAGCGGCGGGCTGCCTCGCCTGCCGCCTGCTCTTCGCGGCGGATGCCGGCGCCGATGCCGCCCTGGCGGTCGATTCCGCCATGCAGCGCTTCCTCGAGCTCGCCAACGCGGGCGCGCTGGCCGGGGCGGACGTGAGTCCGGCCGAGTGCGGCATCGGCAGCCTGCGCCTGCGCAGGATCGACGGGGGCGTCATGGCGACCTTCACGGACGTCCGCATCGACGCGCGCAGCCTGTCCATCCTGGTCAACATGGCGCACGCGCTGCACGCGAAGGTGCTTCCCCTGCGCGAGGTGCAGGTGGCCTGGGAGGCGATCGCCCGCATCGCCGATCCGCGCGCCCTGGCCTTTCCGCCGGCGCAGGCGAGCCCGCCCTTTTCCTGGGTCCAGGACGACGACCTCGGCGGGGTGTTCGACATCGTCATCGACTTCGGCTCGGCCCAGGATGCGCGAGGCTTGTGGCTGGCGACGGCGCGGACCGCGGCATGGATGATGGCCGTCGCCTCGGGGGCGTACGGCGACGACGCTTCGCCGCCGCAGGTGCAGGCAATCGACTTCGCCACCGAGCCGATGACGTGGTCGCAGGAGTCCCTGGTCTGGTACTTCGACCGCTTCGCCTCGGGCTCCCAGGCGCTGGACGGGCTGCTGAACGTTCTCGTGCGCCTCGACGGCGATGGCGTCGCCGTCGCGGCCGTGGAGCTGTCCGAGTAGACCCGCAGGCCTGCGGCTCCGCTCGCGAACCCGGGATCGTGCCATGGACATGCTGATGAAGCTCTGGGAGCAGGCACCGCCCGCGCATCGGCCCGGCATCCACCTGCGCAAGCCCCTGGGCGCCGAACAAGCTCTCATCGCACGCTGGATCGACTTCCATTTTTCCCCGGGCTGGTCGTCCGAGGCCGCCGCCGCCATGGCCAACCGGCCGCCCACCCTCTTCATCGCCCAGCAAGGCAATGAGATCCAGGGCTTCTGCTGCTACGACGCCACCGCCCGCGGCTTCGTCGGCCCGATCGGTGTTCTTGATTCCGCACGGGGAAAGGGCCTCGGCGCGGCCCTCCTCCTCGCCTGCCTCCACGACATGCGCACCATGGGCTACGGCTACGCGGTCGCCGGCCACGTCGGCGCGCCCGAGTTCTTCCGCAAGGTCGCGGGCGCGATCGAGATCCCGGACTCCACGCCAGGCATTTATGCGCACATGCTTCGCTGAGGGGTGACTTTCGTACCTTCCGGGCCGCCCGCGCGCCGCCGACCATGCCGCATGCGGCGCTGTCTGCCGCGCGAGGCCCCGCGATGCCACGACCCGATCCGCTTGACCCGGCCACGCCGGGATTCGACCCCGATGCCACCCGGGTCGCCCCCGGTGCCACGCCGCTGGCCGAGATGCCCTCGAGCACCGCCGCCAACAGCCGCACCGCAGCCCCCGACAGCGAAGCGCCGGCGGCCGCACCCTCGGGCGGCCGCCCCGCGACCCAGACGCTGCCCGGCGGCGGCTGCGGCGATCCCACCGTGCGCGACGTCGGCCGCTACCGCGTGCTGGAACGCCTCGGCCGCGGCGGCATGGCGACCGTCTTCAAGGCGCACGATCCCGGCATCGGCCGCGACGTCGCCCTGAAGTTCCTCCACGCCTCGCTGTGCGAAGACCCGGAATGCCGCGTCCGCTTCCTGCGCGAGGCGCGGGCGGCCGGCGGCCTCTCGCATCCGAACATCGTCACCGTGCACGACGTGGGCGAGATCGAGGGCCGGCCCTACATGGCCATGGAGTTCCTGCAGGGCGACGTGCTGGCCGACGTGATGAAGCCGGGCCGTCCGCTGCCCGTGCGCGAGGTGGTCGCGATGGGCATCCAGCTGGCCAACGCGCTCGGCTACGCGCACGAGCACGGCATCGTCCACCGCGACATCAAGCCGGGCAACATCATCCGGCTGCGCGGCGCCGACACGATCAAGGTCACCGATTTCGGCATCGCCCACATGGACGCGCCCGGCGCCGGCGAGCAGCGCACCCGGGTGGGCGACGTGCTGGGCACGCCGCAGTACATGTCGCCCGAGCAGACCCGCGGCGAGAAGCTCGATGGCCGCTCCGACCTGTTCACGGTCGGCGTGGTGCTGTACCAGATGCTCACCGGGCAGCGGCCGTTCCAGGGCGACAGCTTGGTTGCGCTCGCGGTGAAGATCGCCAACGAGGAGCCCGCGCCGCTGGAAAAGCTGCGCCCGGACCTTCCGCCCGCGCTGCGCCGCAGCGTCGAGCGCTGCCTCGCCAAGCAGCCCGAACGGCGCTGGCAATCGGGGCGCGAGCTGGCCGAGGCGCTGGGCCGCGTGCAGGCCGCGCTGCAGGAGGAAGAGCGCGAGCGCGCCGCCCCGCGCATCATTCCGCTGCGCGTGAAGTGGGCCGCCACCATGGCGCTGGTCGTGATGACGGTGATGAGCGTCTGCGCGATCTTCATCACGCAGCGCCAGTACGCCGCCATGCTGGAGCAGGTGAGCGGCTACGGCGCCTCGCTGGCGCGCTTCATCGCGGCGCAGAACGCCGTCGCCGCGCTGGGCGAGGACTGGCCGGTGGTCGATGTCGCGGTGCAGGAGATCATGAAGACCGGCGACTTCCAGGCCATCGCCGTGATCGACCGCGAGAACATCGTGCGCGCCGCGGGCGACCCGGCGCGCGTGGGCCAGCCCTATGCACGCGCCACCGGCGAGACGCTGGCCTCGCCCGATGCGCGGGTCACCGTGCTGCGCCAGCTGGTGCAGGGTGCGCCGGTGCTCGGCTTCGAGACCGCCATCACCTTCCAGGGCAAGCCGGTGGGCCGCGTGGCGCTCGCGATTGCCGAGAAACCGCTGGTGCGTGTGGCGCGCCTGTCGCTTGCCCTGCTCGCCACCCTGGTGCTCGTCACGGTGGCCGCGGTGGCGGTGGCGATGTACTTCGTCGCCGACTGGTTCGCGCGCCCGGTGAAGCTGGTGATCGAGGCGATGGAGGAGATCGCGCGCGGCCACGTCGAGCACCGCATCGCCGAGCCGCGCAAGGACGAATTCGGCCTGCTGTTCGCGGCCTTCGATCGCATGGCGCAGGCGCTGCAGGATGCGCGCGGCAAAGCCGATGGGCTTGCGACCCCGGCGACGCGCGCGCCCGCGGCACCGCAGCCGGCCGCGCCGCCGCGCCGCGAGGAAAGCCCCCTGCCGCCCGCGCTGCCGACATGAGCCCGGAGAACGCCGCACTGCTGCCCGCGCGGCTGGCATCCGCCGTGGCCCTCGCGCTGCTCGCCGGTTGCAGCCTGCCGCCGCTGCTGCCAAAGCCCGCCGTGCCGGAAGGCGCCGTCGCCGCGCCGGCGCTTCCTGCGCTGAGCACGCCGGTGGGCGGGGAAGTGCTCGCGCGCGGCGACTGGTTCGTCGTCTACCTCCCCGCGCCGGCGGACACCCTGCGCTCCATCGCGGCGCAGTTCCTCGGCGCGCCCGATCGCGACTGGATGATCGCGGACTACAACGAGGTCGACCGCGCGGACCCCGGCCGTCCGCTGGTGGTGCCGCTGAAATCGCCGAATCCCCTGGGCGTCTCCGCCGACGCGTACCAGACCGTGCCCATCCTGGCCTACCACCGCTTCGGCGCGGGCGGCGGCCGCATGGTCGTGGCGCCCGCGCACTTCGCGGCGCAGCTCGAATGGCTCGCGCGCCACGGCTACCGCGTGATCCCGCTGCGCGCGCTGGCGGGCTTCCTGGCCGGCCGGCAAGCCCTGCCCAGGCGCTCCGTCGTGATCACGATCGACGACGGCTACGAATCGACCTACCGCTACGCCCTCCCGCTGCTGCGCAAATACGGCTTTCCCGCCACGGTCTTCGTCTACACGGACTTCGTGGGCGGCGGCGGCGATGCCCTGAGCTGGCCGCAGTTGCACGAGCTCGCGGCCTCGGGCCTGGTCGACGTCCAGGCGCATTCCAAGTCGCACCGCAACCTGCTCGAACGCGGGCCGTCCGAGTCCGATCAGCAATACCGGCACGTGCTGGAGGCCGAGGTGCGCACCCCGCGCGAAGTGCTGGAGCGGCGCCTGTCCGTGCCGGTGCGCCACTATGCCTTCCCCTACGGCGACGCCAACGAAGTCGTGCTGGACCTGCTCGCGCGCCAGCGCTACGAACTCGCCGTCACGGTGAACCCCGGCGGCAACGGCTTCTTCGCGCAGCCGCTGATGCTGCGGCGGACCATGATCTTCGGCGACCACGGCCTGGAGGCGTTCCAGGCGCGCCTGCAGACGAGCCGGCCCATTCTCGCGCCCGCCACGGCGCTCGCCTGCGCCAAGCTGCCGGCGGCGAACACGGCCAGCTTCTGCGGCACGGAGCCGCTGCCGCCGCTCGCGGTGGACGACGGCGCCGGGCCGGCGCTCGCCTTCGAGCAGGCCCTGCGCGAGCGGGCCTTGCTGCAGGTGCATCAGGGCCGGCTGGCGGAGGCCGCCGGTTCGTGGGAGATCCTGGCCGCATTGCGCCCGCAATCCGCCGACTACCGCGAGCGCCTGGCCCGCACGCACCGGCAGATCGACGAGATCGTGCCCGGGCGGCTGCGCCTGGCGCAGGCGGCGCTGCGGCGCGGCGACAGCGAGGGCGCGAGCATGCAGTTCCTGGCGGTGCTGGCGCTGCAGCCGGAGCACGCCCAGGCCGCGGACGCGCTGCGCGCCATCGAGCGCGAGCGCATCCGGCGGCAGCACCTGGGCAAGTTCTCGCGCTACACCCTGGAGCGCCGCCCGCCGGCGCCGCCTACAACTTCCTCGCCTTCTCCTTGAGGGCCAGCGCGCGCTGCCGCTCCAGCCTGGCGGTGTCGTTGCCGGGGTCGACCACCAGCACGCGCTCCCAGGCGCGGATGGCCGCGTCGAGGTCCTGCTTGGCGAACGCGGTGCGTGCGACTAGCGAATGGCGCTGCACGAGCTGCTTGCGCAGGCGCTCCACCTTGCTGGCGGCTGCGTTCTCGTGCAGGCCGGCCGCCCGCAGGTAGTGGTCGAAGGCTTCGTCGAGGGCGCCGCGCCGCTCGGCCTCCTCGCCGGCGCGCAGCGCCCGCTCGCCGAGGGTGGGCTCGGGCGGCGGCGCGGGCACGGCCACCGTCGGGGTCGGCGGGCTCGCCACCGGTTCGGCGCGCGGCGCTTCCTTCGGCACCGCCGCGTGCGGCGGCGCCTTGCCGGGAATCTTCAAGGTCTGCCCCCCGGCCACCTGGCGCGGCACCGGGATGTTGTTGTAGCGCGCGAGGATGTAGAAGGCGTAGATGTCGCCGAGGAAGCGGCCCGCGATCATCGACAGCGATTCGCTCGGCCGCACCGTGTAGCTGAAGGACTCGCGCCCGAGCGCCGTCACCGGATCGGCGTCGATCTGGCGCTTCAGGTTGAGGGCCAGCTTGTTGTGCGGGTCCTGCGCGAGCGCGCGCTCCAGTTCGGCCTTCGCTTCGTCCTCGTGGCCCGCTTCGAGCATGCCCACGGCGGCCAAGGCGGTCTTCTGCGCCTGCTGCTGCGAGGCGGGCGTGACGGGCCCCGGCGCGGGCGCGGGGCCGGGTGCCGCCATGGCCGTGTCGGGCACCAGCGGGATCGGCTCCTGGGCGGGCGCGGCGCTCGCGGCACTCGGCGCCGGTTCGGCAGCGGGTGGCTGCACCGGCGCCTGCTGGCAGGCTGCCAGGCCCGCGAGCGAGGCCAGCACGAGGAGGGGATGGGACGTCTTCATGGCAGTGCTCCGCGATGCGCGAAGGCGCCATGCCTTGCAGGTCCTCCGCTGGGTGACGGCGGAAAGTTTCGCGCAGATGCCGCCGCGGCGAACGTGACTTTCGTTCATTGGCCGCGCGCCGCGCGGCGCCGAGCATGCCGGGACCATGCCGCCGGAACTCGCCCGCCCGCCCATCCCCGTGGTCGTGCAGCAGCACGCGGAGGAGTGCGCGCTCCTGCGCCAGATCCGCTCCGTGCTGGTGCGCGCGCCGCACGTGCGGCTGCGCCACCTGCGCCGGCTGGACGACCGCATCGCGGCGCACGCGGACGGGCTCGCGGTGGCCGGCGCCGACGGTACGCGCCTGTGCACGCAGGCGCTGGAGCGCGTCGGGGCCGGCGTGGTGTTCGCGCTGGCGCTGCGCCTGATCGACCAGCGCGACGAACGCGGGCTGGACCGCCTGATGGCGCTGGCCGCGGCCGTGCCGGACGCGCGCCGCGGGCTGCTGTCGGCCTTGGGCTGGGTGTCGGCCACGCAGTTGCAGGGCATCGTGCGCAGCTTGCTCGCAGCGGACGATACCGGCCGGCGCGCGCTAGGGATCGCCGCTTGCCGGCTGCACCAGGTGGACCCCGGCGCGGCCCTCGCGCAGGCCGTGCAGGATCAAGCGCCGAGCCTGCGCGCCGAGGGCTGGCGCGCGGCGGGCGAACTCGCGCGCGGCGACCTGCTGGAAGGCGCGCTGGCGGCCTGCACCGACCCGGACCCGGCCCTCGCCTTCGCGGCGGCGCGCTGCGCCTGCCTGCTCGGGGACCGGGCGTCTGCACCGGCCGCGCTGCAGGGCATCGCGGAACGCGCCGGCGCGCCGCAGGAAGAAGCCCGGCGCTGGCTGCTGCTGGCGAGCGACTTCCACCATGCACGCGAGTTCGTGCGGCTCCTGGCACACGCGGCGCCGCCGGAGCTGCCGCCCGGGCGCGGCGTGATCTCGGCGTGTGCGCTGCTGGGCGACACCGCCTGCATCCCGTGGCTGTTCGAGTGCATGGCCGACGACCGGCTGGCGCGCCTCGCGGGCGAGGCCTTTTCGCTCATCACCGGCGCCGACCTGGCGGCGCTGGACCTGGAGCGCAAGCCGCCCGAGCACGTGCCCGGCGGCCCCACCGAGGACCCGGAGGACGACAACGTCGCGCTCGATCCGGACGACAGCCTGCCCTGGCCCGACATCGCACGCGTGCAGCGCTGGTGGCAGGCGCAGGCGGGCGCGATGCCGGCCGGCGCGCGCTGCTTCATGGGCCGCGCGCCGGGCGTGGAGCACTGCGGCGAGGTGCTGCGCGAAGGCTTCCAGCGCCAGCGCATCGTGGCCGCGGCGCTGCTGGTGCTGCTCGCCCCGGGCCGCAAGCTGTTCCCGGTGGGCGCACCGTCCTGGCGGCAGTCGCGCCTGCTGGCCGGGTGACTTTCGTTCATTGCCTGGCGCCTGCCTGCGGGCGAGCATGGCTGCGGTCCTTCGTCGCGAAAGGGGAGCACGATGACCCTCACCCTGCGCGCGGTCGCGCTGAACGACCAGCCGCTCACCCAGCCGATCACCGCGCGCTTCGACGCGCACGGCGGCACCATCGGCCGCGCGGACCACAACACGCTGGCGCTGCCGGATCCGGAGCGGCACATCTCGCGCGAGCAGGCCGAGATCGTGGCCCAGGGTTCCGGCTTCCTGATCCGCAACGTCGGCAGCTCCAATCCGATCCTGGTGCGCAACCAGCCGCTGGCGCGGGGCGAATCGGCGCCGCTCGCCCACCTGGACCAGGTACGCATCGGCCGCTACCTGCTGGAGGCGAGCGAGGAAGCGGCTGCCCCCGAGGCGACCGTGCAGGCGCACGGGGACGCGCTGCCGCGCGAATGGAACACGCCGGCGACGCCGTTGTCGCCGGACAACCCCTTCGCCGACCTGCTCGGTCCCCAGACACCGGGGCGCGCGCAGGCCGCCCCCGCTGCCGCGGCTGCCGGCGCCACGCCGACGCCCTGGCCGGCACGGCTGCCGGACGACTTCGATCCCTTCGCGCCGCCGGCCGCCCCGGCGCCACAGCCGGCGGCGCCCGCAAGCCAGGGCCTGTTCGAGGACCTGGTGCCTGCGGCCGCGCCCGCTTCGATCGACGAGCTGTTCGGGCTGCAGGCGAGGGCCGGCGGCGGCGATCCGCTGGCGGCTTTTCTGGCCGACGTGCAACCGGCCTCGCCGCAGCAGGCGCCCCTGGCGTCCAGCGACCCGCTGGTGCTGTTCGGCGCGCCGGCGCAGGCTGCGCCGCCGCCCGAAGTCACGCCGGACCGCACGCCGGAGCTGCGCGCCGCCTTCACGCCGCCGCGGCCCGTCGCGGTGCGGCCGCCGGCGACGCGCGGCCCGGCGCCCGTGTCGCGCGCCAGCGAGGAGCCGCGGCTGGCGCCCATGTCGCGCGCAAGCGAGGAGCGGCGGCCGGCACCCGTGCCGCGCCCGAGCGAGGAGCCGCGGCCGGCGCCTGCCGCCGGCGACGAGGCGGCGGCGCTGTGGGAGGCGTTCTGCGAAGGCGCCGGCGTGCGGGTCGCGCTGCCGCAGGGCGTCACGCCGGAGCTGCTGCGCACGGCGGGCGCGCTGCTGCGGGCAGCCGTCGACGGCGCCCTGCAGCTGATCGCGGTGCGCGCCGCGACGCGCCAGGAACTGCACGCGCAGGTCACGGTGATCCAGGCGCGCAACAACAATCCGCTGAAGTTCTCGCCCGACGCCCAGTCCGCGCTGGAGCAGCTGCTGCTGCCGCCGCTGCGCGGCTTCCTGGCCGGCCCGGCCGCCGTCACCGAGGCGATGGACGACCTGGTGGGCCACGCCATCGGCACCATGGCCGGAACGCGCGCGGCGCTGGAAGGCGTGCTGGCGCGCTTCGGGCCCAAGCCGCTGGAGGACAAGCTCACCGGCAGCACCGTGATCGACAGCGTGCTGCCGATGGCGCGCAAGGCGAAGCTGTGGGAGCTGTACCTGCAGCACCACGAGGCGATCCGCGACGAGGCGCAGGAGGACTTCCACGCCCTGTTCGGCAAGGCCTTCGTCGAGGCCTACGAGCAGCAGCTGCAGCGGCTGCGGCAGGAGCGCCCGCGCGCCTGAGCCATGCTCGAGATCGCCGTCGCCAGCCGCAGCGAGTGCGGCCAGCGCTCCAGCAACGAAGACCGCGTCGCCCTCTGCCGCGACGGGGCGCGCTGGCTCGCGGTGCTGGCCGACGGCGCCGGTGGCCACAGCGGCGGGGCCGAGGCCGCGCACCGGGCCGTGGCGCACGTGCAGCACGCCTTGCGGAGCCGCGCCGCCCGCTTCGACGCCGATGCGCTCACGCACGCCGTGCTCGCCACCCACCGCCAGGTGGTGGAGGCGCAGCACTCGGGCGCCGGGCCGCGCGGCATGCACACCACGCTGGTGGTGCTGTGGATCGACGCCGGCGCCGGGGAGGCCTTGTGGAGCCACGTGGGCGACTCGCGCCTGTACGTCGTGCGGCGCGGCGCGTTGCGCCAGCTCACCAGCGACGACAGCGTGGTGCAGCGCATGGTCGACGCCGGCATCCTCACGGTGCAGCAGGCGCTGGTGCATCCGTTCAAGAACCAGCTCGTCTCCGCGCTCGGGATCGAGGGCGACATCGAGCCGCACACCCCGCGCGCCGCGGTGCGGCTGGAGCCGGGCGATGCCTTCCTGCTGGCGAGCGACGGCTGGTGGGGTGCACTGAACGAGGCCGCCATCCTCGGCAGCCTGGCCGACGCCGACAGCCCGGACGAATGGCTCGCGACCATGCAGGGCGCGATCGAGTCGCTGCGCCAGCCGCGGCAGGACAACTTCAGCGCGATCGCGGCGTGGGTGGGCCTGGAGGAGGGATAGCCGCCCTGCCAGTGCCGCGACGCGGGTCGCGCAGCCTGGCGGTGAGCGCGCGCAGTGCGCGCCGGCAACCCCGGCTTCGCTGCACTCGCTGAGCGCTGGGGTTTCGCTGCGCTCGACCGCCAGCCTGCGGGAAGGCGTGGGAGGCGGCGTGCTGGAAGGCGTGGGGGCAGGCGTGGGGGCAGGCGTGGGGGCAGGCGTGGGGGCAGGCGTGCGGGAAGGGCAAGGGTCAGGGCCCCGCGAGCAGCGCCGCGAAGGCCGGGCCGTCCGGCAGGCCGGGCACGGTGTCCAGCGCATCGCCGCTGCCCTCCGGCGTCACGCGCCACCACAGGCTGCAGCCGGCCAGGCGGTCCGCGAATTGCTGCATGGCGATCGCATGCAGCCAGTGCGACAGTGGCGCCGGGCGGCCGAGCCGGTGCGAGGTGCCCGCATCGCGCGCCTGGGTCTGCAGCGTCGAGGGCCGGCCCGGCGTCGGCCACGCGGGCGCGTCCTGCAGCGCCGCCTCCAGCGCGTCGACCGAGCCGCCGCCGTCGTCCAGCGTGCGCATCGCCGCCTGCGCGAGGTGCTCGAACCAGCGTTCCAGGTGGTCCAGCGCGATGCGGTCGCGCGGCGCCTGCTCGCGCGGATGCGCGATCACGAGCGGGTAGTAGCGCCCGACGCTGTCGCAGCTGGCCATCAGCAGGCCGAACCACCAGCGCCGGTCCACCACGCCGGGCGCCCAGGCGAAGCGCAGCAGCGGTGCGTGCAGGTACACGGCGAGCCAGCGCTCCCCGAGCGCCTCGCGCGCGCCGGGCATGGCCGCCGCGAGCCAGTGCTCGCAGGCCCCCAGCCACTCGGGCGGCAGCCGCCGGTGGGCGAAGTCGCCCAGCGTCGCCAGCTTGCCGTACCAGCCCGGCGCGCCGGCCGCGGGCTCGGGCCAGACAGGCATGGACACGGCGTCACAGCCCCGCCGGGCAGGCGAAGTCGCTCAGCTCGCGCAGGCGGAAGGGGTTGCGCACGCTGTTGGCCGTCACCTCGAACACTGCCTTGCGGCCGTCGACGTCGAAGGTGGCGCGGAAGCGCTCGGGCACGCTGCCCGGCTCGATCTTCACCCGGTCGAACAGGCGCAGCAGCGCCCACGGCCCTTCGTACACGGCGCCGAAAGTGCTGCCGCTGGAAGGCGGGTTGACCTGCAGCCGCACCTGCATGCTGCCGCGCGGGCCGGGCCATTGCACGGAGGTGGGGATCTGCGGCCCGTGGTCGTACTGCACCACCTGGCCGTCGACATCGAGGATGAACTGGCGCAGGCTGGCATCCATCTCCACCGGCTTGAACTGCAGCTTCAGCGACGGCGTGTTGCCGGCCGGGAAGAAGGTCTCGCGGATCGCCTGCGCGCGCTGGAACTGCGGCAGCGTGCCGTTGTCCACCCCGAGCGGCACGCCTTCGAGGGGGCGGAACTTCCAGGGCCGCGCGCTGGTGTCCACGTAGGCGGCGAGCTTCTGCTGGAACAGCTGGTCGATCTTGCCGCCCGGGCCGAACAGCAGGGCGAAGTCGGCCTGCGTCGCGTCGCGCGCCGAGGCGCGGTCCAGCGGGTAGCGGCCGGCCACCGCCTGCTGGCAGAACTCGCCGACCTGCGCGCGCACCTCCTGCGCGAGGTTCTGGCGCACCAGCAGCTGCGCCACCTGGCCGCTGTTGTGCGACAGGTTGTCCAGCATCGAACGCACCGGCTCGGGCATGCGCGCCGCCTCCGACTTCACGCGGTTGGGCAGCGGGGAGGGCGGCGGCGCGGCGCCGCCCTTCACCGCGCTGTCCACCGCATTGAGCAGCACGTGCACCTCGCCCACCAGCGCCAGCGCCTCGTCCATCGGCGCCTTGCCGCCTTCGGGCGCGGTGACGAACTGGCGCAGGCCCGTGAAGCGGTCGTCCACGATCGATTCGATGCGGGGGCCGCCCTCGGCGGGCTTGCGCTGGGCCAGCAGGTCCGACAGCGCCTTGCGACCCTTCCTGAGCGCATCGGTCGCGCTGTCCGTGCCCTTCTCGATCACGTTGCGGCCGCCGCTGGACAGCAGGGTGGTCTCGCGCGCCATCGCCTTCATCAGGGGCGGCAGCGGGCTGTCGGCCGCGGACAGCAGGCGCGCCGTCTGGATGGCCTGCGGCAGGCCGGGCATGGGCTGCAGCCGCACGTCGGCGATGAACGCCTGCCACACGGCGGCGTACTCGTTCAGGTAGATGCGCCGCACGTCGTCCAGCAGCTGGTCGTTCGCGACCACGGCGGCCGCCGGGTCCTGCGGCGTCGCCGCGACGCCCAGCACCCAACCCTGTTCGTCGGCGAGCTGGCGTGCCACGCGCGCCACTTCCTTCTGGAAGCCGCGGTGGTAGCCGTCGTAGCTGAAAAGGCCCGGCACGCCCTTGGTGAGCGGCGCGCCGCTGGCGCGCTGGAACACCAGGGCGGCGTTGCTGCCGCCGGCGCGCGCCACGGTGAATTCCGGAAAGTCGCTGCCCAGCCCGCGCTGGCGCATGCGCTGGTAGATGCGCTGCGGCAGCGGCGTGCCGGCCAGCCGGTTGCGGTGGAACTCCACCAGCGTGCGGTCCTCCGGCAGCGGCGACACCGCCGGCCCCTGCGCCAGCAGCGCGTCGACGTGCGTGCTCAGCTCCGCCCGCTGCTCGGCGTCCAGCGAGCGGCCGAACTGCGCGTCCCAGTCGGCCTCGACGGCGGCCTTGAGCGCCTCGGCGTCGAAGTGCTGGATGTCGTGCAGCATCAGGTAGGCCTTGAGCGCCTCGTACTGGCTGTCCGGCGCGGCGCCGGCCAGGCGCAGCTGCTCCTCCACCCGCAATCCGATGCGGGGCAGCACCGCATCGACCAGCATGCGCTCGTAGGCGCGGTGCGCCGCGGCATCGAGCTTGCCGCTCTGGGACAGGCCGCTGCCTCGCGTCCACGGCACCTGCTCCGGCGGGCCGGCCAGGCTGCGCGTGGCGGCCAGGGCGGGCAGCAGCGGCTGCAGGTCGGGGGTGGCGCGGTTGGGCGTTTCCTGCACCAGCTGGCGCAGGCGCTCGACGCGGCCGGCCACCAGGTCGACGTAGCGGCGGTTGTTCACGTAGCTGAGCGTCCACGCGGACAGCGCGCCGACGGTGACCAGGCCGATGGCGGCATACGCGCCGGCGGCGATCCAGCGCCGCCGCCGTTCCCATTTCAGGTTGGTGCCGGCCACTCCCTGCTCCGCGAACACCACTTCGCCCATCAGGCGGTGCAGGAAATAGCTCTTGCCGCTGGCGCGGTTGGGCGCGATCACGGCGCGTTCGAGCCGGTAGCTGCGGGCGATGGAGCCCAGCACGCGATCGATCGGCGTGCCTTCCTGGGTGCCGCTGATGAAGTAGAAGCCGCGCAGCAGGGTCTCGGGGTCGTAGGCCGAGGGCGCGAACGCCGTCTCCAGGAACTCCTGCAGCGCGCCGCGCAGGGCGGCGAACTGGCCGGGGAAGCCGTAGATGCGCTCGCGCGCCTGCGGGTCGCGCTCGCCCTGCAGCCGCTCGACCAGGCCCTCGGCGAGCCTTTGCAGCAGCGCCTCGAATTCGGGCCCGAAGCGCGCGAGCGCCTGCGCCGGGCCCTGCTGCAGCGCGAAGGTCGCGCCCCAGGGCGTGGCGCGCTGCTCCTTGTCGATGGGGGCGAAGTAGTCCATGAAGCCGGCCAGCAGGTCCGACTTGGTGACCAGCACGTAGATGGGAAGGCGGATCGCGAGGTGCTCGTGCAGCTCGTTGAGCCGCTCGCGCACCGTCGCGGCGTACTGGGCGCGGGCCGCGGCGTCGCGCGTGAGCAGGTCGCTGGCCGACACCGTGACCAGCACGCCGTTGAGCGGCTGGCGCGGCCGCGAGCGCCGCAGCAGCGCGAGGAAGCCGGCCCAGGTGCTGCGGTCGTTCTCGCGGTCGCTGTCCTGCGTGACGAAGCGGCCGGCGGTGTCGATGAGAACCGCCTGGTCGGTGAACCACCAGTCGCAGTTGCGCGTGCCGCCCACGCCGCGCAGCGCCTGTTCGCCGGCGCTGCCCGCCAGCGGGAAGTTCAGGCCGCAGTTGCGCAGGGCGGTGGTCTTGCCGGAGCCGGGCGCGCCGATGATCAGGTACCAGGGCAGCTCGTAGAGGTAGCGGCCGCCGAGCCGCGCCGACCAGCCGGTGAGCACGCCGCCCTGGCCGAAGCGCGCCCGCTGCAGCGTCTGCACCGCCTGCTCGAAGCGCTGGCGCACCGCCTGCAGGTCCGCGCTTTCCGGCGCCGCACGCTCGGCCGGCGCCGGGGCCGCCATGAGCTGGTTCACCACCGCGGCGTTGCCGCGCCCGGCGCGCCAGCGCTGCCAGGCGAGCATCGCCACCAGCAGCACGCCGACGGTGCCGATCGCGATCCAGCGCGCCGACTCGGTTTCGAGCGGGCGCCGGTCGGCGATGGCCACCAGCGGGCCGACGATCCAGATCGCCACGCCCAGCGCGAGCAGCACCAGCGCCAGCAGCAGCCAGCGGTTGAACACGAGTCCGAGCAGCTTCCTGATCATCGCGCCGTCCGCGTGGGCGCACCGGCCTCGCGCCCGACCACCAGCGTGATCTCGACGCGGCGGTTCAGCGCGCGGTTGCCGGGCGTGTCGTTGGCCACCAGCGGTTCCGCGTCGGCACGCCCTTCGGCGCGGATGCGCTCGGCCGCCACCTTGCGCGCCACCAGCAGCTCGCGCACGCTGCGGGCCCGCTCCTCCGACAGGTGCCAGTTGGAGGGGAAGCGCGCCGAGCGCGCGATCGGCTGGTTGTCGGTGTGGCCGGTGACGAGCACGCTGCCGCTCACCTGCGCCAGCGCATCGGCGATGCGGCCCATCAGCGCCTCGCGTTCGGGCAGCAGGGTGGCGCTGCCCGGCGCGAAGGATCCGTCCCCGCGCAGCGTGACGACGCTGCGATCGACCTCGTCGCGCACGGCCACCAGCCCCGCCTTGATGTCCGACTGCAGGAACTGCGCGAGCCGCGGCCGGGCGGCCGGGAGGGGTGCGGCCACCACCGGCGGCGTGAGGCGCAGGCCCTGGATCTGGCCGAACACGGGATCGGAGCGCTTGGCCAGCGAGACGGCGAAGGCGAAGTACGCCGCGATCAGCAGCAGCACCGCGGCGGCCGCCACGCCGGCCAGCGGCAGCCAGTTCAGGGCGGCGCCGCGGCGCACGGCCTGGCCCTGCCAGTGCTGCGCCAGCGCGCGCGGGAAGTCGCCGCGCTGCCGGCGCAGGATCTGCGCCAGCTTGTCGCGCACCGCCTCGAGCTGGGCGCCCCCGTTGGGGATCACGCGGTAGCGCCCTTCGAAGCCGAGCGTGAGCGCGGCGTAGATCAGTTCCAGCAGGTCGCGATGAACCTCCGGCTTCTCGGCCAGCCGCGCCATCAGCTGGAACACCTTCTCCCCGCCCTCCGTCTCGTTGTGGAACATCGTCAGCAGGCTGTGCTGCGCCCAGCCGCCCATGCCGCCCCAGGGCGTGGCGGCCGCGGCCTCGTCGATCATGGTGCACAGCACGTAGCGCGCGGCCATCACGCGCTCCGGCGCGATGCCGGCGGCGGCCGCACGGGCGGCGAAGTCGCGCAGGCCCTGGGCCAGCGCGTTGCGCAGGGCCGCGACGTCCTCGACGTGGCGGGTCGAGCGCAGCTGCGGCACCGCCAGCAGCAGGCGGTTGGCCAGGGCCAGCAGGGGATTGAGCCCGTGGTCGGCCGGCGCGTCCTCGGGCCCCGCAGCGGCCGCGGGGGCGGCTGGCGGCACGGCGCCGGGCTGGCCGCCGGGGGTGGGCTTGACGAAGGTGCGGTCCTGCTCGCCGAACTCGGCGAAGGGATCGCGGATGGCGAAGCTGTCCATGGCGCGGCCTGGCTGTGCTTACGAACGGATCGCCCACAGCTCGAGGTCGAGCCCGGGGAAGTCGCCGGCCACGTGCATGGCGAGGCTGCCGCTGCGCTCGATCTGCTTCCACAGCTCGCCGCCGCGGTCGATCTCGAAATAGTGGAAGCCGGCGTGGAAGGGCAGCTGGCGCGGCGCGGTGGGCAGCGAACGCAGCGCCAGGCCGGGCAGGGCGAGGTTCACGAGGTCGCGCAGGCGCTCCGGCGGGCCCAGCTTGGACTGCGAGGGAAAGCGCGTGCGCAGCTGCTCCGCCGGCATCTGCGCGTTGGCGGCCAGCACCAGGATGGCGCTGCGCGCCAGTTCCGGATCGGGGAACACCGCCATGCGCACGCCGTGGTTGCGCTCGGCCAGCTCGATCTGCACGGCGTTGCGCTCCAGCACCGTCGAGAGCATGCGGCGCAGGTCCGCGATCACGGGCGTGAAGGTGCCCTGCAGGTCCTCGTGGCGGTACAGCGGGTGTTCCACCGGGCAGCGCCCCTCGCCGAAGGTGGCGAGCTCGCCGGCGAGTTCCAGGCAGGCCAGGTAGAGCGTGAGCGGCGCCGTCGTCGGCGCCAAGGCATGCTGGCGGAACACCGGCTCGGCCCGGTTGAGCGCCTGCAGCATCAGGAAGTCCGCCATCTCCGAGACGCCATGGCTGGCCTGCCCCATGCGGGCGGCCAGCGCGCGCGCGCGCTGGCGGACCAGGCCGTGCAGCAGCGAAGCCTGCGCCGAGAGCTGCTGGCTGGCGTCGATGCGGGTCTGCGGCGCGATGTAGCCGCGGTCGATCACCACCTGGTCGTCGCTGCGGCGCTCGATCACGCGCGCCACCCCCAGCACGGCGTGCGCTTCGCTGGCTTCGCGGGCACGCAGCAGGCGCAGCTCCAGCGCGCCGGTCTGCACCGGCTCGGGCTCGTCGGCGGCGTTGGTGTGGTCGCGCAGCTCCTCGTTCACGGCGCGCCAGCGGCACAGGTCGGGCGTGGCGCCATCGTCCCAGCGCACCTGGGTGACGCCTTCGCGCGCGAGCGGCACGGCCAGCAGCACCAGCTCGCCCTTCATGTCGGCCGGCACCTCCAGCGGCAGCGGCGGCGCGTCGTGCTGCGGCACGCAGAAGGGGGTGCCATCGGGCAGGATGCCGCTGGCGCGGCTGATGCCGATGCGGCCCACGGCCAGCAGGCCCTCGTCGAGCGCCAGCTCGAAGAAGCCCCAGGCGTGCGCTCCGGTGGCGCGCAGCCGCATGCCGGCCTCGTACTCCACGTGCCGCGCTTCCTGCTGGAAGTGGTGCGGCAGCAGGAACATGCCTTGCGACCACAGGACGCGGCTGTGCAGGCTCATGGGCCATCCCCGGCGAGGGCCGCTTCCACCGACAGCCGCCCGGCCTTGATCACCAGCGTGTGCATCTTGCCGGGCTGCACGGCGACGATGCTGCGCCAGCGCGCGTGCTCCACGTCGCGGAAGGCGGCGACCACGCCGAGGAAGCGCGTGTCCGGCGCCAGCGTGCGGGCGAACTTGCGCGATTCGCCCGGCGCCAGCGTGAACTCCTCCTTCGCCACCAGGTCGGCGCCGAGCTCCGCCTTGTCGCGCTGGTAGAGCGACATGAAGTCGGCGGCGTTGAAGGCGGCGGCGGTCTTGAGTTCGTACACGCGCAGCAGCAGGGGCGAGGGGCGCTCGCTGCTGCTGGGGTTCACGCTTTCGGAGGCCTGCAGGGTGGCGGCGAGCTGGGTCGGCTTGGGCGCGCTCGCGCAGCCCGCGAGGGCGAGCGCCACGAGCGCGGTGGCGGCGAGTTGCAGGGCCAGGATCTTCACGGTGCCGTTCTCCCGTCTCTTGGGGGCAGGATAGTCACGGGCCGCGCGCGCGCCTCGTGACTTAGGTAATCGCCGGCGCCCGGGCGGCCCGCGAACCCGTGCGCGCCGCGCCGGCCTACACTGGCCCATGGCTTTCAAGCGCGGACTTATCTGGTTGTGCACGGCGCTGGCCTGCGCGCCGCTCACCGCCGCCGCGCAGGAGACGCAGGAGCCCCTGGCGTCCTGCGTCGCCGCGCTGCGCAAGGAACTGCCGGCGCACCGCGGGGTGTCGGGGCAGACCTTCGACACCTACACCGCCGCCGCGCAGGACCTGCGCGAGACGATCGCGAACGCGACCGGCGCCCAGCCCGAGTTCAGGATCCCGATCTGGGACTACCTGGCGCGGCGCGTCGACGCGCAACGCATCGCCGACGGTCGCGCGCTGCTGCAGCAGGAGGGCGCGGCGCTGGCAGGCATCGCGCAGCGCCACGGCGTCGAGCCGGCGGTGGCCGTGGCGGTGTTCGGCATCGAAACCGATTACGGCCGCGTGGCCGGCCGCTACCCGGTGGTCGACGCCACGCTGAGCCGCGCCTGCCTGAACCTCGCCAGCCGCGAGCGCAGGAAGCACTTCTTCGATGCCCTGTGGCTGCTGCAGGAGGGCGTGGTGAAGCCGGAGGACTTCACCGGCTCCTGGGCCGGCGCCTTCGGCATGACGCAGTTCATGCCGGGCACCTTCCGCCAGTACATGGCCGACGGCGACGGCTCGGGCACGCCCGACATCGTGCACAGCGTGCCGGATGCGCTGGCCACCACCGCGCGCTACCTGGGCGGCATGGGCTGGACCGAAGGCCTGCGCTGGGGCGTGGAAGTGCGCGTGCCCGCGAGCCTGGCGGCCTTCAACGCGCTGGAGCGCGACCACGGCTGCCTCGCCGAGGCCGGCCCCGGCGGCAAGTGCCGCAGCGCGCGGGCGTGGAGCGAAGCGGGGGTGACGCGCGCCGACGGCTCGCCGCTGCTGCAGGCCGATGCCGCCGCCGGCCTGTCCGATCCCGCGACCCGCGCCGCGCTGCTCATGCCGGCCGGCGCGGAGGGTCCGGCCTGGCTGGTCACGCCCAACTACCAGGCCATCTGGCGCTACAACCGCGCCGACACCTACGCGCTGGCGATCGGCCTGCTGTCCGACGCCTTGCGCGGCCTGCCGCCGCCGCAGGTGGCCTGGCCCACGGACGATCCCGGCCTGGCGCGCGCGGAGTTCCGCGAACTGCAGCAACTGCTGCTGGAGCGCGGCCACTGCGAGGTGCGCGTCGACGGCGCGGAAGGCCCGCGCACCGGCGCGGCGATCCGCGCCGAGGAGGCCCGGCTCGGCCGGCCCGAGACCGGGCGCGCGGGCAGCCGGTTGCTCGCCACCCTGCGCGAGCAGCGGACGGAGCCTCTGGCCTGCCCGGCGGCGGAGCGCTGACCGACAACAAGGTGCAGCAAGTCGAGGCAAAGTGTTACCTGCCGCACCGCCCCGTTCGGTTGCGAGCTTCCCTAGGATGAGCCACTTCCCGGAGGAACCCACATGCGAATGGCACGCCCTTTCCCGTCCCGGACAATCGCGGTCCTTCTGGCCGCGGCGCTTGCCGCGCCGCTTCCGGCCGCCTGGGGCGGGATGATCGACAACGAAGCCCTTGCCGCCGGCAGCCCGCCCGAAGCGGACCGGGCCAAGGTGCAGGCCTTCCTGGAGCGCGCCGACATCCGCGAGCGCCTGCAGGCGATGGGCGTCAGCGGCCTGAACGCGAGCGGCCGCGTCGAGGCGATGACCGACGACGAGGTGCACGCCCTGGCGCAGCGCATCGACGCGATGCCGGCCGGCGGCGCGCTGAGCGACCGCGACCTGCTCATCATCGTCGTGATCGCGGTCATCGTCGCCATCCTGATCTGAGGCGCGCGCAGGGCAGCCCGCTGCGGTGCCGGGGCGCTGGCCCGAGGCCCTGCTGCCCCCGGCTGCGCAGCTGCCGGATCGGGGCCGGCCCATCGCCCGTAAAATGCGGGGCATGGGCGACGATGCTCCGATGAACCTGACGCACCACTTCCTGATCGCCATGCCTGGCCTGCAGGACGCGTCCTTCGCCCGTTCCGTGGTGTACCTGTGCGAACACAGCCCCAAGGGCGCCCTGGGGCTCGTGATCAACAAGCCCACGGACATCAACCTGAAGAACCTGTTCGACAAGGTGGACCTGCCCCTGGGCCGAACCGAGCTGGCCGGCACGCCCGTGCTGCAGGGCGGCCCGGTGCAGACCGAGCGCGGCTTCGTGCTGCACGAGGCGGTGCACGCCGAGGGCGCGGATGCCAGCGAGTCGGTCTACGCCTCCACCATGACCATCGCCGGCGGGCTGGAGATGACCACCTCCAAGGACGTGCTGGAGGCCATCGCCACCGGCGCCGGCCCGCGCAAGCTGCTGGTCACCCTGGGCTACTCCGCCTGGGGCGAGGGCCAGCTCGAATCGGAACTGGCCGAGAACAGCTGGCTCACCGTCGGCGCCGACACCAGCGTGATCTTCGACACCCCCATCGAGGAGCGCTACGAGAAGGCGCTGTCGCTGCTGGGGCTGCAGTCCTGGATGCTGTCGCCGGGCGCGGGGCATGCCTGAGCAGCCGCCGTCACCCGCCGTTCCCGCGCAGTTCCAGACTTTTCTCGCTTTCGATTTCGGCCTCCGGCGCACCGGCGTCGCGGTGGGCAACCGCATGCTGCGCACGGCGACGGGCCAGCCGACGATCCGCGCCGAGGGCGCCGACGCCCGGCTGGCGCAAGCCGAGGCGCGGGTGCGCGAATGGCAGCCCGACGCGCTGGTGGTCGGCGTGCCCTTCCACCCCGATGGCGCCAGCCACGAAAATACGGCGCGGGCGCGCAAGTTCGCGCGCCAGCTGCGCGCGCGCTGCGGCAAGCCGGTCTACGAAGTCGACGAACGCTACAGCACCACCGAGGCGCTCGCCTCGGGCGCGCGCGACGCCGACGCGGGCGCGGCCTGCGTCATCCTGGAACAATTCCTGAGGAGCCTGCCTTGAATCCCGCCTCCACCGCCGCCGGCGCGCTGTTCCTTGACGCCGAGGGCCTCTACCGCGAGCTGCTGCACGGCGTGCAGCGCCTGCTGCAAGCCGACACCCAGCTGGTCGGCATCACCTCCGGCGGCGCCTGGCTGGCCGAGCGCCTGCACAAGGATCTCGGCCGCCCGGGCGAAGCCGGCGTGATCTCGTCCGTCATGCACCGCGACGATTACGCCAAGCGCGGCCTCGCGCCGACCGCGCAGACGAAGCTGGATTTCGACGTGAACGGTGCCCGCATCCTGCTGCTGGACGACGTGCTCTACACCGGCCGCACGATCCGCGCCGTGCTCAACGAGCTGTTCGATTTCGGCCGACCGGCCCAGGTGATGCTGGCCGTGCTGGTGGACCGCGGCGGCCGCGAGCTGCCGGTGCAGGCCGACTACGCCGCCGCCCGGGTCGCCCTGCCGGCCAGCCAGGCGCTGGCGCTGGCGCGCGATGCCGGCGGCCTCTTCACCTTCGCGGTCGAGACGGTGAGCTGATTCGAGAACCAAGACAACATGCTCTACAAAAGAAACCCGCAACTGAACAAGAACGGAGAGCTGATCCACCTGCTCTCCATCGAGGGTCTGCCCAAGGACATCCTGACGCAGATCCTCGACACCGCCTCCAACTTCGTGAGCGTCAGCGACCGCGAGGTGAAGAAGGTGCCGCTGCTGCGCGGCAAGAGCGTGTTCAACCTGTTCTTCGAGAACAGCACGCGCACGCGCACCACCTTCGAGATCGCGGCCACGCGGCTGTCGGCCGACGTGATCAACCTCGACATCGCGCGCTCCTCGGCTTCCAAGGGCGAGTCGCTGCTGGACACGATCGCCAACCTGTCGGCGATGGCGGCCGACCTGTTCGTGGTGCGCCACAGCGAGTCGGGCGCGCCGTATCTCATCGCGCAGCACGTCGCGCCGCACGTGCACGTGGTCAACGCCGGCGACGGCCGCCACGCGCACCCCACGCAGGGGCTGCTCGACATGTACACCATCCGCCACTACAAGAAGGACTTCAGCAACCTCACGGTGGCGATCGTGGGCGACGTGCTGCACTCGCGCGTGGCCCGCTCCGACATCCACGCGCTCACCACGCTGGGCTGCGCCGAGGTGCGCGTGGTCGGCCCCAAGACCCTGGTGCCCGGCGACATGGCGCAGATGGGCGTGCGCGTGTGCCACACGCTGGAAGAGGGCATCAAGGGCTGCGACGTGATCATCATGCTGCGGCTGCAGAACGAGCGCATGAGCGGCGCGCTGCTGCCGTCCTCGCAGGAATTCTTCAAGCGCTACGGCCTCACGCCCGAGCGCCTGACGCTGGCCAGGCCGGATGCGATCGTGATGCACCCCGGGCCCATCAACCGCGGCGTGGAGATCGATTCGGAAGTGGTGGACGGCAAGCAGAGCGTGATCCTGCCGCAGGTGACCTTCGGCATCGCGGTGCGCATGGCGGTGATGGGCATCGTGGCCAACAACGTGCGGGAGGCGGCATGAAGATCCTGATCCAGGGCGGCCGCGTCATCGACCCGGCCCGCAACTTCGACTCCATCTGCGACGTGGCGCTGGCCGCCGGCCGCGTGCTGGGCGTGGGCAACGTGCCCGAGGGCTTCGCCGCCAACCGCGTGATCGACGCGGCCGGCTGCGTCGTCGCGCCGGGCCTGGTGGACCTGGCCGTGCGGCTGCGCGAGCCGGGCCACGAGCACGAGGGCATGCTGGAAAGCGAGATGGCCGCCGCGGTGGCCGGCGGCGTGAGCTCGCTGGTGTGCCCGCCCGACACCGACCCGGTGCTGGACGAACCGGGGCTGGTCGACATGCTGAAGTTCCGCGCCGAGAAGCTGCACCAGGCGCGCGTGTTCCCGCTCGGCGCGCTGACGCGCGGCCTGGCCGGCGAGGAGCTCACCGAGATGGCGGAGCTCACCGAATCGGGCTGCGTCGGCTTCAGCCAGGCCGAGGTGCCGCTCGCGAACACGCAGGTGCTGCAGCGGGCGCTGCAGTACGCCTCCACCTTCGGCTACGCCGTGTGGCTGCGGCCGCAGGAATACCACCTGGGCCAGGGCGTGGCCGCCAGCGGCGCGCTCGCCACCCGGCTGGGGCTGAGCGGCGTGCCGGTCGCTGCGGAAACCATCGCCCTGCACACGATCTTCGAGCTGATGCGCATCACCGGCGCGCGGGTGCACCTGTGCCGCATCAGCAGCGCCGCCGGCGTGGAACTGGTGCGGCAGGCCAAGCGCGAAGGCCTGCCGGTCACGTGCGACATCAGCATCAACTCGCTGCACCTGACCGACGTGGACATCGGCTACTTCGATGCCCGCATGCGGCTGAACCCGCCGCTGCGCCAGCAGCGCGATCGCGCTGCGCTGCGCGCGGGCCTGGCGGACGGCACCATCGACGCGCTGGTGTCGGACCACACGCCGGTGGCCGAGGACGCCAAGACGCTGCCCTTCGCCGAGGCGGAGCCGGGCGCGACCGGGCTGGAGCTGCTGCTGGGGCTGGCGCTGAAATGGGGCGAGCAGGACCAGGTGGCGCTCGCGCGCACGCTGGGCGTGCTGACCCACGGGCCGGCCCGCGTGCTCGGCGCCTCGCTCGGCACGCTGCAGGCGAGCGCCGGGCAGCTGCTCGATGGCGGCGTGGCCGATGTCTGCATCTTCGATCCCAGGGCGGCATGGCAGGTGCAGCCGCAGCGGCTGCGCAGCCAGGGCCGCAACACGCCGTTCGCCGGCCACGAGCTGCCCGCCGGCGTGCGCTGCACGATCGTGGGCGGCCAGGTCGCCTACGAAGCAGGATGATGGCCGCCATGCTTGCCGCTTCTTGGGTGGCGTCCCCCTGGGGGGCCGCTGCCGCCCCGGGGCGGCCCGGCGGCCGGGCTTGAACTCGCTGCGCGCGCTGTGGCGGCTCGCGCGCGCGCTGCTGCATGCGCTGGCCGGCTGGCTGACCATCACGCTGATGTTCCCGCGCTGGGACCAGCAGCGGCGCAACGCCGGCGTGCAGGCCTGGGCGCAGCGCATGCTGCGCATCCTCGGCATCCCGCTGCACGTGAGCGGCGAGGCCCCCGTGCAGGGCCCGGTGCTGCTGGTGGCCAACCACCTCTCCTGGCTCGACATCCTGGTGCTGCACGCCGCGCGCCATTGCCGCTTCGTCTCCAAGTCGGACGTGAAGCACTGGCCCCTGATCGGCACGCTGGCCACCGGCGGCGGCACGCTCTATATCGAGCGCGAGAAGCGGCGCGACGCGATGCGCGTGGTGCACCACATGGCCGAGAGCCTCAAGCGCGGCGAGATCGTGGCGGTGTTCCCGGAGGGCACGACCGGCGACGGCGAGGCGCTGCTGCCCTTCCATGCCAACCTGATCCAGGCCGCGATCTCGGCCGGCGCGCCGGTGCAGCCGGTGGGCCTGCGCTTCATCGACCGCAGGACGGGCCAGTACAGCATCGGCCCGCTCTATGTCGGGGACGACACGCTGCTGTCCTCGCTGTGGCGCACGCTGGCCGGGCCGGCCTTCGTGGCGCACGTACGTTTCGGCCAGCCGCAGCAGGCGGACGGACGCGATCGCCGGGAGTGGGCGCATGCGCTGCACGCAGCGGTGGACGCGCTGCGGAAATAGGCTGGTGGTGAGCCTTGCCAACCCCGGCGATGCGCGAGCACCGCGAAGCGCCGGGGTTCCCGGCGCGCGCTGCGCGCGGTGAGCGCCAGCCTACTAATCGCCGAGGCGCCGCACGCCTGCTCAGGCGTGGAACGACGCGATCGGCGGCGCGGCGGCCGCCGCTTCGCGCTGGAACGTGACCACGTGGTCGACCTGCGCCCGGATGCCGATCCACTCGCCGATGCGGTGGTCGTGGTGGCTCGGCACGTGCGCGAGCAGGGTCTCGCCCGAGGCGAGCCGCAGCGTGTAGAGGAACTCCGAGCCGCGGAAGGCCTTGCGCACGATCTGCGCCTTCACCGGCGCGTCGTCGTCGTGCACGATGTCGTCGGCGCGCAGCAGCACCTCGCACTGGCCGAAGCCGAAGGCCGACGGCAGCACGCATTCGGCGCCGTCGGTGAGCGTCCCCAGCGCCGTGTGCACCACCACCTGGTCGCCCACGCGCTTGAGGGTGGCCGGCGCGAACACGCCGTGGCCGATGAAGTCGGCCACGAAGCGCGTGGCCGGCCGGTGGTACAGCGTGTACGCGTCGTCCCACTGGTGCAGCCGGCCTTCGTGCATCACGCCGATCACGTCGCCGGTGGCGAAGGCCTCCAGCTGGTCATGGGTGACGAACAGCGCCGTCGCGCCCGCGGCCTTGAGGATGCCCCGGACCTCGTGCGCCAGCCGCTCGCGCAGGTCGACGTCGAGGTTGGAGAAGGGCTCGTCCAGCAGCAGCAGCTGCGGCCGCGGCGCCAGCGCGCGGGCCAGCGCCACGCGCTGCTGCTGCCCGCCCGAGAGCTCGTGCGGCATGCGCTTCTCCGTGCCTTCCAGGCCGACCAGCCCCAGCACTTCGGCCACGCGCGCCTTGCGCTCGGCGCGCGAAAGGCGCCGGTCGAGGCCGAAAACCACGTTGCGCTGCACGTCCAGGTGCGGGAACAGGGCATAGTCCTGGAACACCATGCCGATCTGGCGCCGCTCCGGCGGCACGTTCACGCCGGCGCCGGCAACCGGCTCGCCCGAGACCAGGATCTGGCCGCCGCTGGCCGGCTCCAGGCCGGCCACGGCCCGCAGCAGGGTGGTCTTGCCGCAGCCGGAGGGGCCGATCAGCACGCCGATCTCGCCGGCGTTCAGGCCGAGGGACACGCCTTCGACGGCGGGACGCGGACGGCCCGGATAGCGGACGCTCAGCTGGCGCAGCTCGAGATGCATGATCGCCCATTCTAGTTGCATACAATTCTCATTCAGTTGACGAATGACAAGCGCGCCCGCGCACCGACTGCCCTAAGCTCGCACCCATGAACCTGCGTCGGCTGGCCGACCTGCCCCTGCTCGTGGTCGCCGGCCTGCTCGTGCTGCCGGTGCTGGCCGTGTTCGCCTCCTGGCTGTCGTGGAACGCCACCAGCAGCCAGATCCTGCGCGAGATGGGCGCCACGGTGCTGCCCGATTACGCGCTCACCAGCCTGATCCTGTGCCTGGCGGTCGCCCTCGGCGCGGCCGCGGTCGGCAGCGCCGCCGCGGCAGCCGTCACCCTGTTCGACTTCCCCGGCCGGCGCGCCTTCGAATGGGCCCTGCTGCTGCCGCTGGCCATGCCGGCCTACGTGGTCGCCTACGCGTATACGGACTTCCTGCAGTTCGGCGGCCCGCTGCAGACCTGGATCCGCGGCCAGTTCGGGCTGGAAGGGCGGGTGTTCCCGGAAGTGCGCAACCTGCCGGGCGCCGTCGGCGTGTTCGTGTTCTCGCTCTACCCGTATGTCTACCTGCTGGTGCGCACCGCGCTGGCGGAGCGCGCCGCCCAGCTCATGGAAGCGGCGCGGCTGCTCGGAGCACCGCTGGCGCGCCGCATCCGCACCGTGGCCCTGCCGCTGGCGCGGCCGGCGATCATGGCCGGCGTCGCGCTGGCGCTGATGGAAACGCTGGCCGACTTCGGCGTGGCCAGCTATTTCGGCATCCAGACCTTCAGCACCGGCATCTACAAGGCCTGGCTGGCGATGGACAACCGCATCGCCGCGGCGCAGCTCGCCACGCTGCTGCTGCTGGCGGTGGGCGTGCTGCTGGCGCTGGAGACGCGGGCGCAGAAGCGGCTGCGCTTCGCGGGCGGGCGTGCGCGCGGCGGCGCCGAGGCGCAGCCGGTGGTGCTGCGCGGGGCCGCGCGGCTTTTCGCCTGGGCCGTCTGCGGCCTGCCGGTGCTGCTCGGCTTCGTGCTGCCGGTCGTCTTCATGCTGCGGCCGCTGGCCGCCGACTGGTCGGTGCTGCCCTGGGACCGCTTCCTGCAATGGTCCTTCAACAGCCTGCGCCTGGGCGGCATCAGCGCCGCCCTGGCCGTCGCCACCGCGGTGCTGCTGGCCTACCGGCTGCGCCGCGCACCGGACGGCGTGACGCGCGGCGTGGTGCAACTGGCGGCACTCGGCTACGCGGTGCCGGGTGCGGTGCTGGTGGTCGGCCTGCTGCTGCCGGTGGGCTGGCTGCAGCAGGTGTGGCCGCAAAGCGGCGTGGGCTACTGGATGACGGCCACCATCCTCGGCATCGTCTGGGCCTACCTGGTGCGCTTCGTCGCCGTGGCGCTGCAGTCGGTGCAAAGCGGCTACGCGCGCATCCCGGTGAGCCTGGACGATTCGGCCCGCATGCTGGGCGCCGGCGGCGCGGCGCTGCTGGCGCGCGTGCACTGGCCGCTGCTGAAGCGCTCCACCGCCGCGGCGGCGCTGCTGGTGTTCGTCGACGTGATGAAGGAGCTGCCGGCCACGCTGGTGCTGCGGCCCTTCAACAGCGACACGCTGGCGGTGGTGGCCTACCAGCTCGCGCGCGACGAGCGCCTGGGCGAAGCGGCACTGCCTTCGCTGGCCCTGGTGCTGGTCGGCCTGGTGCCGGTGATCCTGCTCAGTCGGACCCTGCGCGCCGCGCCGGCGGCCGGGCCCGATGCCTCGCGGCCCTGATCAGAGCCCGTCGTTCGCCCATTCCTGGCGGCGCACCGGCGGCTTGCGGAACACCACTTCCCCGGTGGGCACGTGCACCACGCGGATCTCGCTGTCGGACGTGAAGCTCTTCGCGGCCAGGCTGACCGCGAGGGCACGATCGTGCACCGCGTAGTTCTTCGATCCGTTGGCGGGCCAGAAACGACCGGCGATGGGTTGGCTGCTTTCGATCCGGTAGTCGGCGGATGTCATTCGAAGCTCTCCTGCTCGTCGCGTCTCTTGTCTTTGCATCTGTGGAACGATCCTAGGACGCCTTCGTGACATTGCGAAGACCGTTCGTAGCCACGAGGGCCCTTTCTGTGTAACCACTCGCAATGGTGCGCCGCAACACTGCGCGCGCGCCGCGCACGAAGGTCTGCAGGGCAAGACAGCTGCTTATTCGCCTTTAAGCGATCTGCGCAAAAACGCTCACCCACGACGGGCGCGGGTGAGCATATCGAGTCAGGCTCAGTTCAGGCGCCGCTGGGTCGCGGTGTCCTGGTACCAGTCGAAGGGCGCGTCGTCGAGGCGCACCATCACGCTCTTGGTCTCGAAGTGCGCGTCGAACGATTCGGTGCCGCACTCGCGGCCGATGCCCGAATCCTTCACGCCGCCCCAGGGCGAAGCGGGGTCGAGCCGATGGTGGTCGTTGACCCACACAATGCCGCACTTCAGCCGCGCGGCGACGCGGTGCGCGCGCGTGACGTTGCCGGTGCGGATCGCGCCGGCGAGGCCGAAGTCCGAATCGTTGGCCATCGCGATCGCTTCTTCCTCGGTGGCGAACCTGCTGACCGAAACGAAGGGCCCGAACACCTCCTCCTGGAAGATGCGCATGCGCGGCGTGACGTCGGCGAACACGGTCGGCTCGACGAAGAAGCCGTTGGCGAGCGCCGGATCGGGCGGGACGCGGCCGCCGGCCACCAGCCGCGCCTGGTCTTCCTCCAGCCCGATGCGCACGTATTCGAGCACGCGGGCCTGCTGGCGCTTCGACACCACCGGCCCGAGCTGCACGGTGGGATCGACCGGGTTGCCGATGCGGATCGTCTTCGTCTTCTCGGCGAGCTTGGCCACGAATTCGTCGTACACGCGCTCGTGCACGATCTGGCGGCTGCCGCAGATGCAGGTCTGGCCGGCGCCGATGAAGGCGCCGAAGGCCGCGTAGTTCACCGCCTGGTCGACGTCGAAATCGTCGAACACCAGCACCGGCGTCTTGCCCCCGAGCTCCAGGGTCTGGTGCGCGAAGTTGCGCCCGGCCAGCGAGCCGGTGATGCGCCCGGCCTCGGTGCCGCCGGTGAGCACCCACTTGGCGATGCCGGGATGCTCCGCCAGCGCCTTGCCCGTGGTGGGGCCCAGGCCCGTGACCACGTTGAAGACGCCGGGCGGCAGCCCCGCTTCGACGAACAACTGCGCGAGCCGCAGCGTGGTGAGCGGCGTGTATTCCGAAGGCTTGACCACCGTGGTGCAGCCCGAGGCCAGCGTGGGCGCGAGCGACTTCACCATGATCATGAGCGGATGGTTGAAGGGCGTGGAATTGCCCACCACGCCCACCGGCGTGCGCAGCGTGTAATTGAGGTAGTTGCCGTCGACCGGGATCACGGCGTCGCGGCGCGCGATCGCCAGGCCGGCGTTGTAGCGGAAGAAGTCCGGCAGGCGCGAGATCTGCGCCCGCGTCTCGTTGACCGAGCGGCCGTTGTTGGCCGTCTCGAGCGTGAACATCTCCTCCAGGTGCGCCTCGAACACGTCGGCCAGCTTGTTGATCAACTTCGCGCGGGTGCGGTTCGACATCGAGGCCCATTCCTTCGCCTCGAACGCCGCGCGCGCGCTGAGCACCGCGCGGTCCACGTCCGCTCCGGTGGCATGGCCGATGCGCGCCAGCACTTCGCCGGTGGCGGGATTGAGCACGTCCAGGCGCTCGTCGCTCGCGGCGGGCACCTCCCTGCCGTCGATGAAGAGTCCGTGCACCTTCACGCGCGCGTTCGCTGCAGACATGGAAAGCCTTTCATTCGGATCGTTGGAGGGGCCGGCCGGGCACGACCAGGCGCGCCAGCGCGCCCTGCACCCGCTTGCCGGCGGTGGCGATGTGGCGTTCGGCCAGGCGCTCGGCGCGGCGCCCGTCGCGCGCCTGCAGCGCGTCGATCATGGCGCCGTGCTCGCGCACGATGACCTGCGGATTGCCTTCCTTCACGCTGGCCACGCTCACCCGCACCACCCGCTCCATCTGGTCGATCAGGTCGGTGAGGTGGTCGCGCATGCGCGCGTTGCGCGCCAGTTCGGCCAGCGAGCGGTGGAAGGCGCGGTTGTAGGCGATGAAGCCGCCCGGCCACTCGGCCGGCTCGAAGCGGCGGAAGCGCTCCAGCGCGCCCAGCTGCGCGTCGCTGGCGTGGCGCACGATGCGCTCCATGCAGGCGCGCTCCAGCGCCGCGCGCAGGTGGAACATGTCGTCCACGTCGGCCAGCGACACCGAGGAGACCCGGTAGCCCTGGCGCGGCAGCGTGACGACCAGCCCCTCGCGCTGCAGGTGCATCAGCGCGTCGCGTACCGGCGACTTGCTGACGCCGAAGCGCAGGGCCAGCTCGCCCTCGCGGATTTCCGCCCCCGGCGCCAGGGTGCAATCGAGGATGTCGGCGCGCAGCTGCTCGTAGATCTGCTCGCGCAGCAGGCGGGTGGCGGGTTCGGGCGCGTTCGGTAAAGAGGCCGGCACGGATATCAGGAATTCAGAAATACAGGGGGTTCGTGAGATATCACGACCGCCCCATCTTAGCCAGCGCAAGCAGGGAAGGCCAGTCTTTTCCCTCTCATGGAATTCCCGCATTGGATGTGCGCCGCGTGTTTTGTATGTTCCGTTTCTCGCGGGCCTGAGATATCACGTGGACCGCGGACAAGACGTGCGCAAGCACCCCAGGAGACACCAGACATGTTCAGGTTCCAGATTTCCAGGAGGTCCGCGGCGATGCTGGCCGCGGCTTCGGCGTTCAGCATGGGCGCCTTCGCGCAGGGCGGCGAGCCGATCCGGCTCGGTTTCCTCACCATCAAGTCGGGCGCGCTCGCGGCCGGCGGCAAGCAGATGGAGGAGGGGCTGAAGCTGTTCCTGAAGGAGCGCAACAACACCATCGCGGGCCGCCGCGTCGAACTGTTCACGGCCGATACCGGCGGCCAGCCCGCCATCACCAAGACCAAGGCGCAGGAGCTGGTGGAGAAGGACAAGGTCCACGTGATCATCGGCCCGCTGGCCGCCTTCGAGGCGCTCGCCGTGGACGACTACATCCGCAAGGTGCAGATCCCGGTGATCTCGCCCTCCGCCGCCGCGGAGGACCTGACGCAGCGCAAGCCCAACCCGTGGTTCGTGCGCGCGGTCGGCACCTCGGCGCAGCCGAACCATCCGCTGGGCGAATACGCGGCCAAGGACCTGAAGTACAAGCGCATCGCGATCGTGGCGGACGACTTCGCCTTCGGCCACGAGATCGCCGCCGGCTTCCAGCGCACCTTCGAGGAAAACGGCGGCAAGATCGTGCAGAAGCTCTGGTCGCCGCTGAACGTGGCCGACTACGGCAGCTACATCAGCCAGATCAAGCCGGACGTCGACGCCGTCTTCGCCGCCTTCGCGGGCAGCAACGGCGTGAAGTTCCTGAAGCAGTACAACGAGTACGGGCTCAAGGGCAAGATCCCGGTGCTGGGCACGATGACCACGGTGGACGAAGGCGTGCTGAAGATGATGGGCGACGAGGCGCTCAACGTCGTCTCCTCCGGCTGGTACTCGGCCGGCATCGACAACCCGGCCAACCGCAAGTTCGTCGACGCGATGCGCAAGGAGTACAAGGAGGACCCGGGCTACTACTCGATGGGCGCCTACGGCGCGGCGCTGATGCTGGAGCAGGCCGCCAAGGCGGTGCAGGCGAAGGTGGAGGACAAGGAGGCGCTCATGGCGGCGCTGCGCAAGGTCGAACTCGCCGGCGACCCGCGCGGCACGCTCAAGCTCGATGCGCTCGGCAACCCGGTGATGGACGTCTACATCCGCAAGGTGGAGCGCAAGGACGGCCGCCTCGTCAACACCGTGGTGAAGACCTATCCGGCCGTCAGCCAGTTCTGGAAGTACGACCGCAAGGACTTCCTGGCCAACCCGGTGTACTCGCGCGACTGGCCGCCGGCGAAGAACCTGGAGAAGTAAGCCCCGCGCGCATCCGGCCGGAAGGAATCGATGAACCTGTGGGTGATCCAGAGCCTGAACAGCCTCGCCCTGGGCGGCGTGCTGTTCATCCTGGCGGCGGGCTTCTCGCTGATCTTCGGCCTGATGCGCATCGCCAACCTGTCGCACGGCGCCTACTTCATGCTGGGCGCCTACGTGGGCCTGAGCCTGCTGCGCAGCGGCGCCTCCTTCGTGGTGGCGATGCTGGTGGCGGGCCTGGCCGTCGGCGCCCTCGGCGCGGTGGTGGAGCGCCTGGTGCTGCGGCGCCTGGCCGGCAATCCGCTGTCGCAGGTGCTGGCCACGCTGGGCATCGCCTTCATCATCGCCGACTTCTGCCTCTGGTTCTGGGGCGGCGACCCGCAGCCGGTCTCGCCGCCGGCGCTGCTGGCCGGTGCGATCCACGTGCTCGGCTTCGCCTTCCCGCTGTACCGGGTGGCGGTGCTGCTGATCGCGGTGGCGGTGGCGCTGGTGCTCTGGCTGCTGCTGGAGAAGACGCGCATCGGCATGATGATCCGCGCCAGCGTCGACGACATGCAGATGGCGCGCGCCATCGGCATCCCGGCGCCCTGGCTGTACGTGCTGGTGTTCTCGTTCGGCACGGCCTTGGCCGGCCTGGGCGGCGTGGTGGCCGCGCCCATCCTGTCGGTGTACCCGGGCATGGATGCCGACACGCTGCCGCTTGCGCTGGTGGTGGTGATCCTGGGCGGCCTCGGCAGCCTGTTCGGCGCCTTCGTCGGCAGCTTCATCGTCGGCTTCATCTACACCTTCGGCCAGGTGCTACTGCCCGACCTGGCCTACATCATCCTGTTCCTGCCCATGGTGGCGATCCTCGCGGCGCGCCCGCGCGGGCTGTTCGGGAGGATCAACGCGTGAAGCCGCTGGCCTGGCTGGGCCTGCTCGCCGCGGCCCTGGTCTCCGCGCCGTTCTGGCTGGGCGGCGACTACTACGTCAACCTCGCGAGCCAGATCCTGATCGCGGCCCTGTTCGCGCTCAGCCTGAACCTGCTGGTGGGCTACGCCGGGCTCGTGTCGCTGGGGCACGCGGGCTACCTGGGGCTGTCCGCCTACACCAGCGCCTGGCTGGTGCTGAACCTGCAGTGGGGGCACCTCGCGGCGGCGCTGGGCGCGCTGGGTGTCACGGGCCTGATGGCGGCGCTGTTCGGCCTGGTGGCCTTGCGCGCCTCGGGCCTGAGCTTCCTCATGATCACGCTGGCGCTCGGCCAGGTGCTGTGGGGCCTGGCCTATCGCTGGGCGAGCGTGACCGGCGGCGACAACGGCCTGTCGGGGCTCACGCGCCCCATGCCGTTCGGCTTCGACCTGAACGACGCGCGGGCCTTCTACTGGTTCGCGCTGCTGGTGTTCGCGCTGGTCCTGGCGCTGGTCCACACGCTGGCCCGCTCGCCTTTCGGCGCCACCATCCGCGGCACGCGCGACCAGCCGCGGCGCATGAGCACCCTCGGCTACGACGTCTGGCGCATCCGCTGGCTCGCCTTCACCGCCAGCGGCTTCCTCGGCGGCGTCGCCGGCCTGATATACGTCTACTACCAGCAGTTCATCAGCCCGCACAGCCTGTCGCTGGCGGGCTCGGCGGAGATGCTGCTGATGGTGATCGCCGGCGGGCCCGGCACGCTGGCCGGGCCGGTCGCGGGCGCGGCGCTGGTCGTGCTGCTGAAGAACGTGGCCAGCGCCTACATCGACCGCTGGACCATGCTGCTGGGCGTGGTGTTCGTCCTGATCGTGATGTTCGTCCCTGGCGGCATCGTGCCCGGCCTGCAGCGGCTGTGGAACCGGGTACGCGCGCGCCTGCCGCGGTTGGCGCGCGTGGAGTCGAACGCCGCGCTGGCCGCGGATCCCATCGGACTGGAGAAGGCGCCATGAGTGCCATCCCGGGGGAGCTGGTCCCGTGAGCGCGCTGCTCGAAGTCCGCTCGCTCACCAAGT
>Ga0255338_1001442_pt1 | contig 45053 bp, 34 predicted proteins | sample MeOH1_35cm_T4_19_FD_203715 | JGI IMG/M metagenome (GOLD analysis project Ga0255338, IMG submission 203715) | Sandy soil microbial communities from University of British Columbia, Vancouver, Canada - MeOH1_35cm_T4_195 | ecosystem: Engineered > Artificial ecosystem > Sand microcosm > Unclassified ...
GGCCACATCGGCGCCCTGGGCAGCGTCGCGGCGGCCGGCGCCGTCGCCTGGCTGGTCGACCGCTATGTCGAGAGCGCCAACCTCGCCATGGTGTTCATGCTGAGCGTGCTCGTCTCGGGGATCGCCTTTGGGCTCTGGCCGGCGGTCGCCGCGGCGGCGGCCTCGGCGGTCATCTACAACTTCTTCTTCCTCGAGCCGCGGCTGACGATGCTCATCGGCAACCCGGCCGATGTGCTGACCTTCGCGGTGTTCTTCGCCGTCGCGCTCACCACCGGCTGGCTGACCGGGCGCGTACGCGATCAGGCCCGCGCGACGTCGCGCCGGGCCTCCGGGATCGCCGCCGTGCTGGCGGCCACGCGGCGTCTCTCGGGCGCGTCCGGCGCCGACGAGGCGGCGACCGCGCTGGCCGAGCAGCTTGCCGCCGCCACGGGCGCGAAGGCCGTCGTGCTCGGGCCCGCCGACGACGATCTCCGGATCATGGCGGCCTCGCCCTCGCTGGCGTCTCTTCCGCCGGGGGACATGGCGGCCGCCCGCTGGTGCTGGGAGAAGGGCGAGGCCACCGGGGCCGGGACGGGCACCATGCCGATGGCGGCCTGGACCTTCCGGCCGCTGCAGGGCGTCAAGGCCCGGTCCGGTGTCGTCGGCGTCGATCCGGCGGCCATCGCCACCGAGGACGGCGAGCGCTTCGTGGGCGCCCTGCTGGACCAGGGCGCGGTGGCCCTGGAGCGGGCGGAGTTCGCCGCCGTGGCGGCCGGCGCGGAGGCCCTGCGCCGTACCGACCAGCTCCGCTCGGCCCTGCTAAATTCGGTGAGCCACGACCTGCGCACGCCCCTCTCGACGGTTCTAGGATCGACCACGACCCTCATCGACTACGGCGCCTCGATTTCGAAGGAGGTGCGCGAGGATCTCCTGGTGTCGATCCGCGAGGAGGCCGAACGCCTCAACCGCTACGTCGGAAACCTCCTGGACATGACCCGCCTGGAGGGCGGTGGCCTCAACATTCGCGACGACTGGGTGGATGTGCGCGACGTCCTCATGGCGGCCGCGGAACGGGTCTCGCGGCGGCTCGGCAGGCGGCACATCGACCGCGACTTCCCGGCCGAACTCGCCCTGGTCCGACTGGACCCGAACCTGCTCGAGCAGGCCGTCGTCAACATTCTCGAGAACGCCATCGCCTATAGCCCCGACGGGACCGCGGTCGAGTTGGCCGCCTACGAGGACCGCAACAACGTGGTGATCAGCATCGAGGACGAGGGCAAGGGCATCCCCACCGACGAGCTGGCCCGCGTGTTCGAGAAGTTCCACCGGATGGAGGAGCCGAGCGATCGCAGCGAGCGCAGCAAGGGGGTCGGGCTCGGCCTCTCCATTTCCAAGGGCTTCATCGAGGCGATGGGCGGGCGCATCGCGGCCGCCAGTCCCATCCATGGGGACCGCGGCACCCGGGTCCTGATCAGCCTGCCCAAGGCGCCGCGCGCGCCCGGAACCCCCGCATGAGCATCCACCCCAAGATCCTGGTCATCGACGACGAGCCGCAGATCCACCGCTTCCTGCGCGCGGCCCTGCAGGCCGCGGGTTTCGAGCCGCTGCGGGCGGACACCGGCGCCGAAGGCCTGCGCGAGATCGCCCGCGCCGCGCCGGCTGCCGTGGTGCTCGACCTGGGCCTTCCCGACATGGACGGCAAATCCGTGCTGATGCGGGCGCGGGAGTTCTACGACGATCCGATCATCATCCTGTCCGCGCGAGACCGCGAGACCGAGAAGATCGAAGCGTTGGACCTCGGCGCCAACGACTATGTGGAAAAGCCTTTCGGGGTGGGCGAGCTGCTGGCCCGGCTCAGGGCGGCGCTAAGGCAACGCTCCAATTCCGCAAAGCCTCCACCGCCGATCATCCGCGCCTCCGGGCTGGTCATCGATTTCCCCCGGCGCCTGGTCACCCGCGGGGGCGAGCCGCTGCACCTCTCGCCGAAGGAATACGACCTCCTGGCCAGGCTCGCCCAGAACGCCGGCAAGGTGATGCAGCACCGCGAGCTGCTGATCTCGGTGTGGGGGCCCGCCCATGTCGAGGACACCCAGTACCTGCGTGTCTTCATCGGCCAGCTACGGCAGAAGATCGAGCCCAACCCCTCAGAACCGAGGCTCATCCTGACCGAGCCGGGCGTGGGCTACCGGTTCATCGCCGACGAGCCGGAGGGGTGAGGCTGGCCGCCAGGCAGGCGCCGCCAAGCTCGACATACCGCTCGGGATTGTCGGGCCGGGCGCCGCGCCGATCGCGACCGCCAACGCCGATCACCACCTCCGGCGCGCGGTCGCCGCAGGCGTGCCAGCTGCTCCGGCCATCGGAAGCCCGAGAGCACCGGTGAGGCTTCGGCATCGAGGTGGACGACGCTCTGGCGTTGTCTGAGCAGATCGACCCCCAAGTTTCGGCAGAGACTACTCAACGACCTGAAGGTCGCTTGAAGTCGCAAAATCCGATCGCAAACGAAGCGAGGCCTGAGGGGCCGCAGCCGCCTCGCGCTGCCGCGAGTTCGAATGCCTGCACTTGGGCCGGATGCCGAAATGCGGAACTGGCGCATCTCGGAATCTCCGAGGTCGCCGAGGTGACCAGTATTGTTGCGCTGGTGATTTTTCTCACAACCTGGAGCGGTCGTGTTCGGGCAAGCTGGGCCATGTTGCTGGGCACGGTGAGGTGGAGAAGGGGGCGCTACGATGAAGGAAGTTACGACTAAGGCGATGGAGGGAATCTCCGATCTTGTGATCCTCGCTCCGATCAAGGAGGATTTCATCAAGGCGTTCGAGACGATTACTTACGCCTCTCGCTTGGAAATCGTTGCGAACGCCCTGAATCGACTTCGCGTCGCCGCCCGGGAATATGAGCGGTTGACGCCGTACAGCGATGTCACGGAGCGAATACTGAGCTTGCTCGACTTCCGCGTTGGCGTCGTCGACGAGGAGCTGTTCAGCCTGGCGCGTGGACCCAAAGGCGCGCGCACACTTACGCCGAGGCGCTATCTCTACCTGACGGCGACCTTCGAGGGCGGGTTCGAGCCCTACATGCGCCAGATCTGGCGCCCCCTTGGGCCATTCCTCGATCTGCTGTTCTGCAACTGCGACGACTACATCACGGCCACCGACCACAGCTTCGACGAATACATCCAGTGGGTCCGCGACAATCAGCTGGACAGCGCGATCTTCTACAACACGACCGGGATCACCGTTCGGGACCAGAAGTACCTGTCGAGCTTCGAAAAGGCCCAGCGGGCGGGCGGAGCCAGCCTGGCGGATGGCGACCTCATTCTGGCGAAGCACACGATGGCCTACCCGGACGACGAGGCGGCGAAGGTCAGGGGAACGCCAGCGTATTTCGTGAAGACGGCCAAACTGGGCTTCGAGGCGCTGAACGTCCTCTACAAGCTGACGGACTACTATCCGCCCGAATGGCTCACAGGCCCGGCCGGGGAGCCCGGGGAGTCTGGCGAGGGCCATCGGCTGGTGCGCGCCACCCGCGATCTGCTGCTCGGATGGGATGAGGTGCTCAAGGAGGTCAAGGCTCGTGCGCCCAACACTCCCGCCTTCGCTCGTGCGCTTGAGACCTATGCCGAGCCCCTCAACTGGTACGAGACCGGTTGCAAGCACATTGCCGCGCCAGAGGTTAAGGCCGACCCGGAATTTTGCCACGGCCAAGTACAGTCCGGCATTCTCAAGCCGCACGGCTCCCGCGAACGGCCCGTCAGCTGTGGCGCCATGATGCTCTTCACCATCCGCGAGGCCGGGAAGGCCAAGGGCTTCATCCAGGCGCTGCTCAAAGAAGGCGTGATCGGCTTCGGCGACGCGCCCGCGCCCGCAGACGACTCGACCGTCTTCGCCAACATCGCCTTCACGTCGCAGGGGTTGCTGGAGCTGGGCATGCTCTATACGGAGCACGACTGGCTGCCGAAGGAGTTCCGCGACGGGCTGGCGCAGCGGTCCAGCCAGGTAGGCGACCTGCGTGAAAACCATCCGCGCAACTGGATCCTGCCTGAGCGGAACGGACCGGACTTCGTTCGTGGCGAGGTGGCCTTAGCGGACGACGTCCACGAGGGTATGGCGCGCGCGCCGCTTCCGCCGGTCACGTTGGACGAGGTGGATTTCGCCCTCCAACTGCGCGGCTTCGACGAGGATGCGGTGAGGCAGCTGGCGCATCGGCTGGCCACGCGGGCGGCGCCCGGCGCGACGCTCGAGGCGATCGACTGGCTTAACGTGCGACTGGATGGCGATCGATTCCGCGATCACTTCGACTTCGTCGACGGCGTCAGCCAGCCCAAACCCAAGGTCCCAGGGAAGCCGGACGGCGGTCTGGAAAGAGACAAGGTGGCGCTGGGCGAGGTGGTGCTGGGCTACGCCAACGATCGAGGCGACGGGCCGCCGGACGTGTTTCGCAAGCTCGACCGGAGCAAGCCAGGGGAAGTGGACACGGCGTGGCGGAAGCCCCCGCGGCAGAAAGCCCTGGACCTGCTCAAGAACGGAAGTTTCCTCGTCGTCCGCAAGATCGGCGAGGACGTGGCGGGGCTGGATGCGTGGCTGGATGCCCAGCAGGGCGCTGTCGCCACCCAGCTCGGCTGCAGTGTCGCCGACGCGCGAGCGCACCTGAGGGCGGCCATGATCGGCCGAAACGCCGATGGGACGCCGCTCGTGCCTTCCCAGACTTCGACCAACGACAATGATTTCGACTACGGACAGGACCGAGAGGGTCTTGCCTGCCCCCATGTGGCCCACATCCGCCGGGCCAATCCGAGGAGATGGGATCCGCGCATCAACGCGCCGACAGCCGCGCGCCGCGAATTCGACCGACCGACGCCCAGGCTGCTGCGACGCGGGATGCTGTTCGGGAAGGCGGACGATGACTCGCGTGGGATCATGTTCATGGCCTACGCCGCGAGCATCGCGGAGCAATACGAAGTCATTCAACGGTGGCTGAACGGCGGCAATCCGACCGATGTCGCTTCCGCCAATAACGACCCGCTGACGGGCGTCAGTCCGAAGGGCGGCCCCAACACCCTTCGCTTCGTCGCAAGAGGGGCGAACGGCCAGCGTGTCGTTGTCCGGGCCCAGCTTCCCAGCTCGATCGGCGACGAAACCGAGCCGGGGCGTCATCCCTTCACGCCCCTCCACTGGGGCCTTTACCTCTTCGCGCCCTCCCTAGCCGCGCTTGAGACCATCTCGGGCGAAACGGATGATGCCGGCGATCCGGACCAGAAGGACGACGCTGATGGCGTGCGTCATCCGCGCCCCTGGGAAGGCGGCTACAGGCCGCTGCGCGAGATGCTCGAGCTCGCGATCGGCCAGGCGCAGATCGACACGTTGGAGAGCCTTCCGAGACCCCAGGCCGCCAAGGAATGGAAACGATTGATCGAAGACTTTGTCACCAAGGATCCGTCGGAACGCGACATTAGTCCTCATCTATCGTCCGCCATCCGCTACAATCATGGCGGCGTCTTCGACCTTCGCATGCCTCTCGCGCCGCCGCTCATGACCCCGGCCCAAAGCGCCGCGTGGAAGTCCTTCTGGGGACGATCTCCAGAGGAGTTGGTCGATGCGGAGGCCGGCGACGACGCAGCCCTCCGCTACAATTGGAACGATCCCAACTTGGAGAAGCAGAATTTCATTCTCTGCGCTGGAGAAGGCCAAATTCTCCAAGTTCTGAAGGAGTGGCAGAACTTCACGTCTCAAGAGCAGCTGAGACGAATTGTCGACAAGACGGGTCCGATCTACGTCACGCAGCAACCGGACGACGAGTACATCGACGACAATAGCGGCGCGTTCAAGGGACTGAGCTATCACGCGGAATCGCAGGCGACGAATGCGATCCTGTTTGAGTACGATGAGGAGGCCGCGTTCCGCGACGGGTACAACGCCGGCGTGGCGGTTCTGTCCGCCATGAAAACGCCGGTTGGCGGCTCGACCTCCCGCGAATTCAAGATCGAGCTTCGCCGGCAATACATTCAACCGGCCATCGGCATGCTGTGGAAGGCCTGGTACGGCCTGCCTGACGAGGACGTCCTGTGCCTGGGCGGATGGACCTGGAAGCAGCTCGTCGACATCGTCACCGACAAGGACACGCAACGGTCGCACGCCCTTTGCCCCGGCGACTTCATGGCGCCGTCGCGGGGGGCCGTCTATCCGCGGCCAAACGCGTCCATACGGCACTACGCCAAAGCGCACGGCGACGCGCTCCACAAGGCCGGCCTGGCCTTCGTGGACAAGATGCGTCGCAATCCCAGCCTCCCGCGCCCGCCCCTCGTCCGCGCGCTCTTCGAGGCCTACCCCGCAGCGGATCAGCGGGAGGTCCTGGCGCGCAACATCATCGGGACGATGATCGGGGCCATCCCGCCGATGGACGCCAATCTCCGCAACATCATCCTGGAGTGGATGCTGGAAAAGCGACTGTGGCGGCATCAGGCGGCGTTCAAGGCGGTGCTGGCCGGCGACACCGTGCTGAACAAGGCCAGCGCGGTGCGCGATGTGCTGAGCCGCCCCATCGCGCAGGCGATGTGCAAGCGGCCAGCGCCGGACCTCCTGTTTCGCACGGCAAAGGGGGAGGCGAAGATCAAGAAGAGCCGTGGCGGATCCGTCGATACGAAGGAGGGCGATCTCGTAGTCCTGAACCTCGCGTCGGCCAGTCAATGGCGCCTGGATCGCAATCCCGAGGGTCGCCCGGAGGACGTCTCGATCATCTTCGGCGGCGTGCGCAAAAAGCCGCTGCAGGGCTACGACTACAAGGACGGTGTCGTCACCCCTCGCAACGATGGCGCCGTGCATGCGTGTCCCGCGCAGAAGATGGCGATGGGCGCGATGACGGGGATTCTCGCCGCCCTGCTGGATGCGGGCACGATCCAGGCGCTTCCCGCCCCGCTCATCGTGAGGATCAGCGACTGGTGAGTTCGACGGCGCGGGTCGCGTAGCTGGGCATCTGCATATCCGCGAAATCGGCGGCGGCCGCGCGCAACAGGTCGTCCGCCGCCGCAACCTGGCCACCGGCGCGGAGCAGGGCGGCCTCGCAGACCTTGTTGTGCGCGGCTTCCCTGCGCGACAGGCGCGCCGAAGCGGATCGACGAGCGTGGGCCAGGAACCGGTCCGCGCGGACGGTGTCGCCTTGCGCCAGCGCCTGCCGCGCCATCCCCCGCCAGCCCATCGCCTCGCCGAGCCTGTCTCCGGCCTTGCGCGCCCGCAACAAGACCGCGCTCATGAACTCGCGGGCCACATCCGGTTCGTCGCGATCCGCCGCGACGTCCACGGCCCAGCCGAAGACCATCGACGCGTACTGTTGGCTGTTGGCTGGATCCAGGAACACCCTCGCGGCGCTCAGCAGGTCTCTCGCGGCCTGCACGTCCCGGGTCAGGCGCCAGCGGGAATAGGCGGCCTGGGCGCGGCAGGTCCGGTTCTGCATCCGCGTACGGCTGCGCTGGCTCACCTTCAGGATGGCGTCCGTGACGCGGATGGCCTTCTCCCATTCGCCTTGGGAAACCGTCGCCGCGGCCCGATAGAGCAGGAGGCTGGCGTTCACGGCGTCGTCGGGGTCCGCCAGGATCGAGTCGGCCTTGTCGAACAGCGAGATTGCACGCGCAAAGTCGCCGCACTCCGAATGCAGGAACCCCAGGCACGCGTGCGTGTAGGCCGAGAGGGGCCTGTCCTGTTTAAGGTCCGGACGGGTGAGCTCCGGAAGGAGCCCCTCGAGCGCCTCCATCGCTTCGGCGATGCGCGCGCACGTGAACAGAGAGTGCGCGAGCTTTGCCTGGATGATGCGGTTGTCGCTGGCCGACCCGTGATCCAGCGCGATGGCCCGCGCTTCCTCGAAGCTCCGGACCGCCTGCCGCCCGCGCCCGAGTCCATAGGCTATGGCGCCGTGCCAGTAGATGCCGCGCATGCGATCGCGCTGAGACCCGTCTTTCTCGAGGATCTCCTGCGCGGCCGCCAGCACGCCGAGCTGGTCCGGCGCGGGGTCCAGGACGCAAGCCAGCCCAAACTTGTTGAGGAAGGTCCAGGCCCAGTCCCGCTTCGCGGCGCCGGCCGGCTGCGCGCGGACCAGACCCAATCCGGCGCTGTAGTGCGCCTGGGCCCGGTCGAGCGCGCCGGCGGCTAGCGCGGCGTCGCCCGCCTCCACCGCCAGCGAAAGGCCACGTTCCGAGCCCGACGCCACCGCATGGTGGGCCATCGCGTCACGCAACTGCTCCCGGGGGACATGGGCGAGACGGCGATCCAGCGCCGCGAGGGTCTTTGCGTGCAGCGCCCGGCGGTCGGCCGGACTGATGGCGCCATAGATCGCGTCGCGGGTCAGCCCGTGCTTGAAGCGATAGGTGTCATCGGTCTCGCCGGCGAAGAGGAAGTCGGCCTCGCGCAACCGATCGCGCGTCTGTTCGGTGAGGCCCCCGCCGAACAAGGCTTCGATGAGCCAGATGGGCGCCACGTGGCCGACGACGGAGAAGAGTCTCAGCAGTTCGCGCTCCGCCGGCTGAAGACCGCTGAAGCGGGCTTGCACCGATTGATCGAACCAGGCGCTGCGCAGGTCGTCCGCCATCGACAGGGTCCCGGCCTGGACCCCATGACACAACTCTTCGATCAGGAGCGGGCTACCGCCGGCGGCCTGTTCAATTCGCGCCGCGACAAACGCATCGGCCAGCCCAAGCAGGCCCTCGATCGTGGCGAGGACGTCATCCCGCGGGAGCGGCGGCAGCGCCAGCTTGTCCGCTTCCGGCTCGATCTCCGAGCCCTCAAGCTCCCGTCGCGAGGCCGTGATCAGCTTCACCTGGCGCCCCAGGGGCCCGTCCCGGGTCATGGTGGCGAGCAGGTCGACGCTGGCGTCGTCGGCCCACTGCCAATCGTCGATCACCAGCAGCAGCTTTCGTCCGGACGCGATCACGTCGCGCAAGGCCGCCGGGATGCCTCGGGCCCCCACCTCCGTCGTGTCATCCCCCAGGCCCAGGGCCGAGGCGATCTGCCGGAAGGGCTGGAGCGGCTGGGCGCTCAGGTAGGATTCGCACCAGCCGCTCGCGACCAGCCAGCCGTGGCCAGCGGCGTGGGCGGCCTCCTCGCGCAGGAACCGGCTCTTGCCGATGCCGGCCGGACCGTGAACCGCAAGCCGCGGCGACGCACTGCCGAGCCAGGCCCGAAGCGCCGCGCTCTCGTGAGTGCGCCCCCGGAACGGCGTAAGGCCGTCCAGCGTCCGCGCCTCGTACCTGGTTCGTACGCCCGCCCGACCGGTTACGGACCATGCCCGCAACGGCTTGCTCCGCCCGCGGAGAGGCCGCTCGAAACAGCCCTTCGTCGCAAAGAAGCGATGTTCCGCGCCCAGGGTCTCGGCGCTGACCAGGATCTCCCCCGGGAGGGCGGCGTCGCACAGGCGCGCCGCCGTGTTGGTGGCGTCGCCCAGGATCTCGTACTTGCCGCGGACGATGTCTCCGCTGCGCAGCAAGACCATGCCGGAATGGATGCCGCTGTGCAGGTTCAACGGCCGGCTGATGCCGAGGGTGGGCGCAAGCGCGGCCATGGCGGTGTGGACATCCAGCGCCGCTTCGGTCGCCCGGCGGCCGGCATCCTCGTAGTTTTCCGGATAGCCGAAGATGCAGAGCATCCCGTCGCCATCTACCCGGATGATCTCACCGCCGTGGGTGCTTATGGCGCGCTGGGAGATGATGCGGATCTGTTCCAGGATCTCCGCGAACTGCTCGGGTTCCAGCCCCGACGTCAGGCCGGTCGAGTCGGTCAGGTCGCAGAACAGGATCGTGACCGGGCGACGTTCCTCGATGTGCGCGTCCATCATCGCGCCATGCGCGCCATCATCGTCCGCATGCGAGATAGCGAATGGATCGTGAGGGTGCGTTCTTTGCGCGACTGGCTGATGAGGCCGTCCTTGTCCAGTTGGCTGAGTTCCCGGGTGACGGCCTCTCGATGCGAGCCAATTCGTGCCGCCAGCTCCTCGTGGGTCGGGAAATTGGCGATCCGCAACTGGTCGGAGTCCCGGTCCGCGGCCGCCGCCAGGCGCATCAGCTCCATGTGGATGCGCGCGCAAACCGACAAGCTGGCGAGCTCCGAGCACTTCTCGGTGAGGTGGCGCACGCGGGTCGCCAACAGCGTCGCCAGCCAGTATCCGGCCCCGGGGACGTCCTTGAGGAACGACGTGAAGGCGGCGCCGGATATCCGCCCGATCACGGAATTGACGACGACGGTGGCGTTGGCGGACCGTCGTTGGTGGCCCAGGACGGCCATTTCGCCAAACAGCCGGCCAGGCCCCATCTCCCGCAGGATGATCTCCTTGCCGTTGCTGGCGGTCACGGAGAACCGCACCAACCCCGACGCGATCAGATAGACGTCGCTGGAATCGGCGCCCTGGGCGATGAGGGTGAGACCCTTCTGGGCATTGATGCGCTTTCCACGGGAAAGCAGCTCCGCGGCCAGATCGTCTGGCAGCGCTTCTTCGAGGTCCAGCCCCGATACCTCGGCCCACTCCGCGTCGTACATTCCCGGCCGCCCCCGTCCCCCACCTACAATTGTGGGAAACCGCACAAAACGAACACCACTTTTTCGCGAGCGAGGGCATGAAATCGAGCTCGCTGTCGCGCCGCGCGGCCGGAGCGCGCCGCAGGCATGGGCGCGGCCGGCGACGGCGACGCTCCATGTGGCGAATCTCACGCACAATGGGTGCCGTCGGTCACCACCAAGCTGCGCCGCGCGAGCGCACTCTTCCCTCGCCTCACGGGAGGCTGGGGAGCCGATATGACCAGAACCGACATCCTGCGCCGAAGCCTGGTGTCCGTCAGCCTTCTGGCCCTGACCGCCTGCGCCACACCCTATCCGACCCGCTATTCGAGCGGGTTGACGGCGGGCGCGCCGTCGCAAGGCGTCCTTGCGGTCGGCTGTGACGCGGCCATCAAGGACCCGAGCCGGCGAGACGACGTCAAGAGCTGCCTGGTCGCGCGCGGCGCGGGCTGGGAGCGTCGCGCGGCGGTGAGCCGGCGCCTCACCCGGAACGCCGGCGCGTTCTCAGTGCTGGCCGCCGCTGTCGGCATCGGTCTGGCCGCCCAGGGGGACCCGAACCACGCCATTGTCCCGCTGGGCCTCGCCGCGGGCGCGGCGGTGGCGGGCGCCAACAACTTCGCCTCGCCCGAGCAGGCGAGCGTGAGCGAGAAGGCGGTCGCGGCGTACAACTGCCTCCTGTCCGCGGTCGCGGAATGGAGCGGCGGCGACAACATCGAGGCGATCAGGACTGCTCACGGGCAGCTGAAGACCGCGATCGGACGCGCGGACGGGGTCTACGCCAGCGGCGCTCTGTCGGGGTTTTCGGCGGAAGGGGCATCGAGGCTGATGGCGGCGCGCGCCGCCCAGGAGGCGGCTCTGGAAGCCGCGGCGAACGGCGCGAAGAAGAAGGCCGACCGGACCAGGATGCGCGAACTGCTGGCCACGCTGAAGGCTGACGGGGCCCGCTTTGACGATGCGGTGGCTCGCATCGCTTCGGTGCGCGAGGGCCTGGACGCCACATCGTCGACCGCCGAGATCGCCTTCGCGCAGATCACGAGTCAGGCTGGCATGCCCGGCGCGAGGTTGCTGCGGCAGTCGGACGAGATCGACCGCGTCGCCATCGGCGAGATCACCCGGCGCGAGCTGACGGCCACCTCGATGGCCAGCACGGCGCGTCAGACCATCCTGTCCGTGGCCGAGCAGATCCAGGGCGCGGGCGCGGCCGAGCCGGAAGACGAGGCGGCCATGTCTGCCGACGCCCGCGCGGCTGCCATGACGGCCGACACGATCTGCCGGGATCCGGGAAAGCTAGCCGACTGGTGCGGCGTCGTCAGCGAGTGGGGCGATCGCGCCGATCGCGCGAAGGCGGATGCCGACCGCGCGGCCCAGCTGGGCGCCGAGGTCAAACGCTACGCCGACAGCTTCGACGCCGCGGTGAAGGCCCACAAGGCGACGGACGCCACCCTCGGGCAAGGCTGCATCGTCGCGGTGACCGAGGTGGCGCCGCTGACCACGAGCGCCACCACCGTCACGCTGGACGATCTGCGCACGGGCTCGGTGGTCCTGCGCGGCGGCGTGGGCGGATACTTCGCCGAGAAGCCGCCGGCCGGTTGGACGGTCACGCTCAGCCCCAGCGGGCGTAAGGCGGCGCGGGTCGACATCAAGGCGCCGGCCGGCGCGAAGGGAACGCACACGCTCACCTTCTACGATGGCGACGAGAGCAGCTTCGCGAGCGTGGACGTGAAGGTGGCGGAAGCGGCGCCCGCGGCAGGGGGCGCCGCGGGCGAGGGCGGCGTCAATACGAATCCCGTCGTGGATGGACCCGGCGTGACGCCGCCGCCGGCGGAGCCCGCCTAGAGGCGGCGATGCGCCTGGGGAGCCTCCTGCGATGCCAGACAAGACCACACCGAGCGGACTTCGATCGTTCGACGACTTCTACGCGCGGCTTCAGACCGCTCGGTCGGCCGACTATCAAGACCGCCCCAGCGCGCGGGCGCGCAGCCGGGCGGCGTTCGAGGCGCTGAAGGGCGACCTGCTCGAACTCTACGATGGGGTCACAGCTTGCAGCAGCTTTCGCGACGCCGGTGGCCAGATTTTCGACTGCGTGACGATGGAGAGCCAGCCGGCCCTCCGAGGCCGAAAGGCCGCGGCGCCGCCGGACGTCTCCGAGGGCGAGGAAGATCCCCTGAGCCTCGAGCCACGGCCGCTGCGCGAGAGCCGGCGCGACGACCACGGCAATCGCATGTGGTGCCCTCCCGGTTGTGTTCCCATCCGGCGACTGTCGCTCGACGAGCTGATGCGCGTCGAAGACCCGCCGCGCCCTGGGCGAAAGGACCCGGGGCATGGGCGCTGCAGCCCTGCGGACGGCGAAGCCGCCGTCTCGCCCGGCGCGCCCCGGCTGGGCCATCGATACGCCCACGCCTCCCAGGAGGCGCCCAACAAGGGGGCGTCCGCGCACCTCAACGTATGGGCGCCTTCGATGGAGGTCGGGACGTTCTCGGCCTCACAGATCTGGGTCTCGGCGCCGTCGGATCGCGGTCTGCAGACGGTCGAGGCCGGCTGGCACGTGTATCCCGGCAAGTACAAGCATGCCCTGCCCGTCCTGTTCACCTACTGGACCGCGGACGGCTATCGCAACACCGGCGCGTACAACTACCAGGGCTTCGTCCACTACGGCGCCTCGCGGCCCCTGGGCATGGCGATCGACAGTGTGAGCACGGCCGATGGCCCGCAGCGCGAGCTGCGGGTGATCCTGAAACTCGCTGACGGCGCCTGGTGGCTCTACATCAACGGCACCGCGCCGACGAATGCGATCGGGTATTTTCCGACCTCGCTGTTCGACGGCGGGCCGCTGACGGAGGCCGCCGCGACAGTGGACTTCGGCGGAGAGACAAGCGGCGCCGGCCCTCTTCCTCCGATGGGAAGCGGGGCCTTCGCCGCCGCGGGGTTCGGCCAGGCGGCCTTCCAGCGGTCCATCCGCTTCTATAACCGTGACGGCGAGCCGCGGCCGGCGAGCCTGAAGCCGCGTCAAGACTGGCCCTCGTCGTATTCCGTCGACGTGCAGCGCACCGCCGCCTGGGGCGAGCACATTTTCTTCGGCGGACCGGGTGGGTCATGACCTTCCGCCCGCGCGCCGGGGCCGCGCCCCCTTCACCGACATCCACACCGATCGCACGCCCGCGTCCCGTGGGCGGCGCGGACCCTCAAGAGGAGGATTCCGTGGGTAAGAGCATCGCCGACCTCGTCGAGAACGCTGACGACGACATGGGGCACCGGATCCTCACGATGTACGGGCGCAAGCCGCCTGAGTACGCCGTCTACGGCACGGACCAGCGGGTCAAGATTCAGTATGCCGACGAGCCGACCGTGGCGAGCCGGCAACGTAACGACATGGCGCCGCTCAATCCGCTGCGCGGAGAGATCACGGGCTGGATCGATGGCTGGCGGCGCGGCAAGGCCGAACGGCGGGCCGACGCGGCGCGCTATGAGCTGCGCGTGGCCGGCGCCCTCGTCCTGGCGCTTGAGGGAGACACCGCCACCGCCCAGGGCCTGCTCGCTGGCGTCAGGCAGGACATCCTTTCCGAGCGGTTGGCGCGGGCTCGCGCGCAGTATGTGGTCTACGCCCTGGGCGCCGCGGCGAGCGTCATCGTCGTGGCGCTCCTGATGAGCAGCAGCTTCGACATCAGGACGTCGCCGCAGCTCGGCGATGCGCTGGCGCTTTGGCGCGGCGCAGGCGCAGGGGCGATGGGCGCATTCTTCTCGATCGCGGTGGCGCTGCATTCTCGCACCGTGCTGCCCGACCTGCAGTGGCTCGACAACGCCCTCGACGCCCTGCTGCGTGTCGCCATCGGGGCGATCGCGGGCGCGGTGCTGGTGGGGCTGATCCGCTCGGACGCCGTGACGATCTCACTGGGAGGCACCGATCCCGCCAGCTGGCTCTCCGTGCTGACGGCCGGTTTCGTGGCCGGGTTCTCCGAGCGCCTCGTGCAGGACCTCCTGGCCAAGGTCGAGGTCAAGACCAAGCCACCAACGGAGCCCTCCGTCACGGCCCTGGGGGGCGGGACCGGGGGCCGAGGCGCCCCGACATCGGTGGCCCCTCCGCCAGCCGGGCCATCCGACGACGGCGAGGCCCATGCCCACGAAGGCGGGGTCGACCACTGCCTCGAGAACATCACGGTCGAGGAGGGGGAGGTCACCAAGGACGACGACCTGCCTCCGGCGTTCGGCGGCGTCGCCAAGCCTGAAGGAAAGGGAGCCCGATGACCTACTCACTCACTTGGCTAGCCGATGTCCTGGAGGACGCGGGCCTGAAGGTCGCCGAGACGCCGGGATGGCGCTCGCGCGGCCGGGCCGAGATGGGCGCGGTGCGCGGCGTGATGTGCCACCACACCGCCACTGCCGCCCCGGGCAACATGCCGTCGCTGCGCCTGCTTGAGCGCGGGCGCAGCGATCTCCCGGGTCCCCTCGCGCAACTGGGCCTCGGGCGTGACGGCACGTTCTATGTGATCGCCGCGGGGCGCGCGAACCATGCCGGGGCAGGGCGATGGGAGGGCGTCACCACCGGCAATTCCAGCTTCATCGGCATCGAGGCCGAGAACGACGGCGTCGGCGAGGCGTGGCCCGAGGTGCAGATGGAGGCCTATGCCCGCGGGGTGGCCGCGATCCTGAAGAAGATCGGCGCAAGGGCCAATATGTGCTGCGGGCACAAGGAGTACGCGCTGCCGGCACGCCGGAAGTCCGATCCCAACTTCGATATGGCCGCGCTCCGGGCCCGCGTCGCCGACTACATCGACGGCAAGACGCCGCCGCCCCTGATCGCGGCCGCGGACGACGCCGGCCGGCCGACCCTGCGGCGAGGTTCGCACGGCGAGGCGGTGAAGGATCTGCAGCAGCGGCTGCAACTCACTCCGGACGGAGATTTCGGACCGCGCACCGAGGCGGCCGTGCGGACCCATCAGCGGAGGCTGGGCCTGGTTGCGGATGGCATCGTGGGCCCTGCGACCTGGGCGAAGCTCTGATCCTGTAGCGACTAGTGCGGCCAGACCTCGGTCAGCACCTTGGCGGCCCCATCCTTGAACGCGACCTCCAGGGCCGGGGTCTCGGGCCTATCGACGGCGAAAAGCTCGTAGATGATCTGGCCGTCGGTCTGCCTGCTCTCGATCACACGGACCGGGGCCGCGGCGGCTTTCCAGGCGGGGGCGGCGGCGTCCCGCGCGACCTTCGGGACGGCGGCCCAGGCGATGTCGCGCTGGATCTCCACGACCGCCCAGCCTTGTGGCGTTTCCAGGAGATCGAGCTCGAGTTCGGAGCCATCGGCGAGCTTGCCCTCGACGTCATAGTAGCGGCGACCCTCCCGTTCCTTGAGCTCGGCCTCGGTGACGGTGATGCCCGGCGCCGCGGCGGCGACCTTGGCGGCCACGTCCTTCGGCAGCTGGGCCGCGGAGACCTTCTGAGCGGCGGCCGAGGGCGCGGCGAGCATGGCGATGGCCGTGGCGAGGCCGGCGTAGCGTGCGGACATGGGGCGACCTTCCGTTTTGACACCGGTATCATTGCGTTCGTCGCCTCGGGTGTTCAAGCGCTGGAGCGGCTGGATCAAGCCAATCCTTGCATCGCGAGGATGTCGCGCCGGATCTTCCGCGGCTGACCGGCGGCTTTTCATTTTGTAGCCCGTTCCGCCCGCAAACCGGCTAGGTGAGGGGTTTCCCAACTCCGAGAGTACGACCATGCCCGCCTACACCATCGTCACGACCAGCGCGGTGCAAGACAGCGACGCGGCCGAGGTCAACACGCTCGTGGACGATTTCGCCAATGAGAGCGAAGCCATCGGGTACGCACGCCGGATGGCGGACGAGATGCTTGATTTGGCCGGACAGCTGACGCTGGACTTCGACTACAGCAACGTCGCGATCCATGACGGCGACCTGATCGACGAGGAACTCGATCCGACCCATCCGTCCTTCATCGGCATGTGGGCGCTCGACGAGACGGGCGTCACATTCGTCGGCGCCGACGAATTCCGCGATGGCGCATCAGGAGAGCTTGCTCTGCAGTAGGGGGCGGCGTCAGCTTCGTCATCGAAAGCGGCAGCTGGTCGACCGCTGGGTTCAGCTCGTCGATCTCGAACCTGGCGCCCAGGCTCCAAGGACAACGATCAGGGGGACCGTCCATGAACAGGCTCTGGAGCGCGGCGCTCGCCTTCGTACTGGCCGTCGGCGCTGGCGCCGTCGCGCTCGCGCAGGTTCCGGCCCAGCCGCCCGCCGACCCCGGCCCGCCGCTCAGCGGCTATCCTCGCAAGGCCCTTCAAGCGCCGACGCCCGCGGACCTGAAGACCGCCACCTACGTCCGCGACGTCATCTACGGCCACCGGGACGGCATGGCGCTCACCTACGACGTCTTCAAGCCGGTGAAGAACGCCAACGGCGCGCTCGTGGTCAACATGGTGTCCGCCGGCTGGAGATCGTCTTGGGCTCCGCCGGAGGAACGCCAGGCCCGCTATCAGGCCCTGATCGACAAGGGCTTCACCGTGGTCGCGCTCTACCATTCCTCGGCGCCGCGCTTCCAGGTTCCGGACGCGGTCACAGACGTCCGGCTCGGCATGCGCCACATCAAGCGGCACGCCCGCGACTACGGCGCCGATCCTAGTCGGATCGGGGTGTGGGGCGCGAGCGCCGGAGGCCATCTGGCGCTCGTCGCCGGCATGATGGCCGACGACGGGGACCCCGCCGCCGCCAACCCGCTGGAGCGTTCAGGCAATCGCGTCGCGGCCGTCGTCGCCTACTTCCCCCCCACCGACCTGACCGTCCTGCTGCAGGGCCGCCCCAAGGCCGGTCCCATCGCCTTCGACGACAAGCTCCTTGCCTCGGTCTCGCCCATCCACAGCGTCGATGCGCGTGATCCGCCGACCCTGATGCTGCACGGCGACGCCGACAGGGGCGTGCCGCCTGCGCAGAGTGAAGTCATGCGCGCGGCCCTCGACAAGGCCGGGGTTGAAAACAGACTGAAGATGTACGCGGGGGCCGACCACGACTTCTACGTCAAGGGAGACCCGGCCAAGACCGACGCCTACGCCACCGACGCCATGAACGCGATGGTCGGCTGGTTCGAAAGCCACCTGAAGAAGTAGACCGACAGCAGACGTTCCGACGGCCGGCCCTGAGGGCGTCGGCGCGCCGTCCGCGGCCAGGGGTCAAGGGGCGTTGTCGATGAAGGTGGTGGTGACGTTGTCTTCGATGTCGCCGACGCATTGGGTGAGGGACAGGTTGCTGAACTGGCGGTAGATGCGGCGTTCCTGGCCCACGTCGAGGTGATCGACAGGAATGTCGGTCAGCGTCGGACAGTACTTGCCCGAGATCGTCGTCCAGGGGCTCCAGGGACTGATGCCTCCCGAGCCGGTGGAATCCGCGAAGGCGACGGCGTACCGGACCTGGTTGCCGTCGACCCAGTTGGGTGGCTGGGGGGTCGTCGAGGTCCAGCCGTTGGGATCCACCGTGGGCGCGCGCGGCGGCGGCGTCAGGGTCCACGCGCCGCCGTCCCACGGCAGGCCGTAGAGCGCTTGCAGGCTCGCGTAGGTGTCCTGGTAGGTCCAGGCGGAGGTCCAGGAATGAACGCTGGCGTCGCTCATGTTCACGCGGCGCAGGATCTGCGTCCCGTTGTAGACGAACATGGCGGCGCGGTTCGCCGGCGAGTTGGCGACATAATTCTGCGCAACCGCGAGGTTCGGGATGATCTGCAGGGCCGCGTAGCTCTGCGGCTGGGGCAAGGCGCCGCTGATGAAGGCGTTGAACACCTCCGTCACCGACGCCTGCACCGCTTCCTGCACGAAGGTCTTGTTCTGCGCGTTGACCGTGTCGAGGAAGTAGCGGTCGCCGTAGGCGATCCACTGGTCGCCCCGGGCGTTGATGACGTTCACGCCGTACTGGCAGTCCTCGTTGTGCATGTACATCGCCAGAAGGTCGGTCACCGGACCCCAGGCGCCCAGCAGGTTGCGCAGCTGGCGGCGCGGCGTGCGGATGTGGCCCCCGGCGAACAGGTCCGACAGGAAGTGGTCGCTGAACGCGTTCATGGCGTACGCGAGCTGCAGATAGCTCCGCTTCAGGGCGGGGTCGGCCTGCAGGCGCGCGGCGTTCGCGACGGCCAGGGCGGCGCTGTGGCCGCCGCGATAGGCGGCGACGGCGTCGCTGCCGAAGTGGTCGAAGTTCTCCGACTGGAGCTTCATATAGCGGCCGTTGATATTGCGGATCTTCCAGCCCCAGCCTCCGGTCACCCGGCTCCAGGCGTAGTCCCGCCGCGGCAGCGCGGCGTAGGCGGTGGAGGGTTGCTGGTGGTTGCGGACCGCGGCCGCGACCGCGTCGATCTCGATCTGCATGATGTCCAGCACCGCGCGGACCTCGCGCGGTGCGTTCGCATCGGTGGCGAGCGTCGCGAACGCCTGCAGGAACCGGTCCTGCCTCGCCGCGTCGGTGTCCCCGCTCGAGATGGGTTGCTCCGGGACCCCATAGAAGTCCGCGGCCAGGGCGGAGATCTGGCCGTAGGTCAGCTGCATGCCGTTCGGGACGGTCAGCGGCGCCAGCGGCGCCTTGGTCCCGGGATCGTTGGCGCTGAACTTGAGCGTCACGCTGTCGCCGATCAGCACATGTTCGCCGCCTTCGAACTGGGGCATCGGCAGACCGGCGCGGTCCGCGCCGGCCTCGGTCCGGACCATTCGCGACCGCGCGCCGCGCGCAGGGCGCGCCTCCGCCTGCGAGACCCCCACCGACGCGGCCCCGACCAGCACCTGGGTGTCGGGCTGGTTCGTGACGTAGGGGTGCGCCCCCACGCGCGCGCCGCCGCCCACGTCCCAGAAGACCGACACCGTCGACATCGAGACGTCCTTCGCCGCCGGCGTGAACAGGTTGCAGTCGCCGAGGCCGGCGGAGGGCGCGGTCCAGGCGGTGGGCAGCACCCCGCCGACGGGGGTTGCGCTCGTGTCGAACGCGTAGAGCACCGTCCCGGTCGATGCGAACATCAGGCTGTCGTTCATGGCCGGCACCAGGCCCGCGAACCCGACGCCCGCCGCGGCGGTCCACAGGCGCGCCGGCGTCCCGCCGACCGAAACCCCGTAGACGCCCTGGCTGGTGGCCATGAAGATCTGGCCGGTCTCGGCCGAGAGTATCGCGCCGACCACCCTGGCCGTCACGCCCGCCGCCAGGCGCATGACATCCAGCTGGAAGAGCTCCACCGGGTTGGAGAGGTCGGAAATGTCGAAGCCGTAGAGGAAGCCGTTGGACGCCGGCGCGTAGAGCCGCAGCCCCGCCACCAGCGGCGCGCTGTCGAGGCTGCCCGCGACGGTGACGCCGGGACTCCACAGATCGACGCCGGTGACGCAGTCCACCGCATGCAGGAGCGAGGTCCCGCCGGCGCCGCCCTCGCCGAAAAAGGCCACGCCGCCCTGAATCGCCGGGGGCGCCGAGAGGCTGCCGTAGAGCAGCGGCACGCTCGCCACCTGGGCTCCCGTGCGCACGTTGCGGATGACGGCGTTGCTCATCAGGCGGCCTCCGTGTCCTGAGGCGGCGGCGGCGCTGCGGGGCGGGCCTGCAGGATGCCGAGGTCGACGCCGTCGTCGTGGGTTAGGGGCGCGAAGCGGAAATCCATGCTCACGCGCGTCGTGGTCGTGGTGTTCTCGACGCTGCCGTGGGCGAGGAGGCCGCCGTCGAAACAGAGGAACTCGCCGTAGCCGAGCGTCACCGGCGCGTAGTCCTGAGCCCCGTAGTGCTGCTCGATCCAGAGCGAATTGGCGCCCGCCACCGGCGTGAACGGCGTCCAGACGTTGATCTGGTCGAGCCGGCCCGTCACGTCGGCGTCCCGGTGCCAAAGGCTGATGGCCTGGGTCCCGGGCATGTGCACGCGGAAGGTGGGCCGCGAGGTGTAACTGATCCTCCCACCGAACAGAGGCGCCACCACGCCGCCGGCGAACGCGTGGTAGAGGCGGAAGAACTCCGCGTCGGGCGGCAGGCCCGCCAGCCGCGCCCGGAACGCCAGGTTGTCCGCCGCGGTGGTGTCCCGGGCCTGGCCCCGCCGCCGCCGGCCCGCGGCCGCCGTCAGATGCAGCCGCGGCAGGTCCGGGGCGCCGAAGCACGCCCGCCCCACCACCTCGGCCCAGGGGAAGCGGCGCACGTCGAACCGGGCGACGACCAGCCTCGCGGGGGTCATCGCCGAGGTCACGTGGAGATCACCGAGACGGTGTCGACGTCGGTGACATCGACGGTGTCGGTGACGTTGTCGATGTCGGTGTCGATATCCACATCGATGTCCACGTCCACGTCCACGAAGAGGACGTCCACGTCGATGTCCACGTCGATGTCGACATCCACATCCACGTCGACGTCCACGTCGATGTTCACGTCGACATCCACGTCCGTGTCGACATCGACGTTGATGTTCGGCTCGGCGTCGACCGTCAGCCCGTTCTCGGCGGGCATGTCCGCGGGGTTGGCTTCCGCGGCGCTGGCGTCGTCCCCGTCCAGGCCGTCTTCTTCCTCTTCCGCCTCCTCTTCCTGCTCCTGGCAGGGATCGGCCGCGGCTCCCAACGCGTAGTCGGCGCCGGCGAGGTCGACCTTCTCCTTGCAGAGCAGGACCTCCAACTCGACCTCGGTCGACTGTTCGGCCACACGCGAGCAGAAGCGCCGGACGATCGCCGCCCCGAGCAGGAACGCCCCGAAGGCGGCCCCGATGGCGATCAGGACGGCCTGCCAAGGGAAGCCCCCGCTCGGAACCTGGTTCTGGAAGACGCCGGTCCAGTTGGCCGCCGCCGGAGGGCTCTGCCCCGCACCCCAGTAAGACCCCACGAAGGTCAGGCTGGCGCGCTCGTCGTTGCGGACCAGGGCGATCGAGGCGTTGGCGAAAGCGTTGCCGCTCGGTGTGCCCGTCTGCGCGAACCACGACAGGGTGTTGTGCGTGGGGTCGTAGCTGACGGATCCGGCGCTCAGGGTGACGGTGGTGGTCCCGTCCGAAAGCACGACGCTGTAGTCCGCGGCGGACGCCGCCTGGATCTCGATCGTCACGGCGCTCGGTGCGAAGGCCCCATTGGCCGCGGAGGCCTGGGTCGCGTAGCGCCCGACCCATTGGGTCATGTCGTTGGACACGCCGTCCGACATCCAGGACTGCGCCGAGCCGCCCTGGGTGAGCTGGCCCTTGAAGCTGCGGGTCGTCGAGCCCGCGTCATAGGCGAAGGTGATGCTCAGCGTCGAACCGTCGCGCGTGGTGGCGTGCAGCACACCGTTGCTGAAGCTGTAGGCCGCCACCGGCTGGCCCTGGTAGAGGACGGCCGTCGCGCTCGGCGGCGCGGCGCCCACGATGCGAAGGCCGGGTCCGGCGGCTGTTCCCAGGGTGGTGGGATAGACGCCGGACCAGGAGTCCAGCATCTTCGGCGCGAACTGCCCGCGGAAGTTGGGGCTCGCCGGCGCGCTCGCTCCGTCCCAGACCATGCCATCGAAGTAGGGAAGCTGGCTGGCGCGATCGATCACGAACTGCAGCCGGCCGCTGCCGTAGCCGCTTGGGCCGCCGGACCACTCGATGAGCCCGCTGGTCAGCGTCGCCTGGATGACCTGGGACCCGATCTGGATCCCCGTCGCGGCGATGAACACCGGCGGCGCGGCGCCCCAGGTTCCGTTGCTCAGGCCCTGGGCGACATATTGGCCCTGGAAGGCGTCGGAATCGGTCGGGTCGGCCGCGCCCTGGAGGAAGGGGCCCGGACCGAAGGGAAGGACCTCGCCGTCCAGCCGCTTTCCGGCAGGCGCGCCGGCGTCACGGGAGAAATCGATGAAGCCCAGCAGCGTCCCATCCGGGATCGACCAGGTCAGCCGGCGGTTGTCGAAGGTCGCCCCAGACAGTTCGTTTCCATTGAGCCGGGCGACGACGCCCTCGCCGGTCGCGGACCGGGCGAGCTCCAGCCGGCCGTACGGTTCCCAAGGGGTGGACTGGGGGTCTCCGGTGACCTCGACCTGGTAGGACCCGTACCAGTTCGAGGCGGCGCTCGCATCCAGGAGCACCTCGTCGGCGCTGAAGGCGGCGTCGGTCCCGACGCGTCCCGACAAGGTGCGCTGGAACGTCCCCGGCTTCCCCGGCGCGATCTGCAACGTCACCTGTCCGCCGCCGAACTCCGTCCAGGCCAGCACGCCGTTCGTGAACGTGAAGTCGGTGATCCGCGAGCAGTTCAGCCAGACTTGGCTGTTGGCGTTGCGAAGCGGGTCGCCCAGGATGCTGATCACCGTGCCGTCGTCCGACTGGTAGATCGCGCTCCAGGGCAGCAGCATGGTGGCGGCCACGTTCGCGGCCGCCGGCTGGAAGTTGGCGAGGCAGGTGTCGTAGCCCTGCGCCTTGATCCACGCGTCGACGACCCCGCGGCCGGTCTTGTCGCCCGAGTTGGCCGCCATGACCGTCTTGAAGGCGCGGGCCAGGGCCGGGCGCTGCAGGATGTCGATCACGAACTGTTCGTCGGCGGACGCACCGACCAGCATGCCCTTCGCCGCCAGCTGCATGCGCCCCTCGTCGCGGCTCATCAGATAGCGCCGCTCCTGGCGCGACAGGCCGGGGAAGACGTCCTCGGACACCGCGCGCTTGGGGTCGGTGGAGAACAGCCGCGCGAGCTTGTGGCTGCGCGTGAGCTCGACCAGGAACTCGGCGGCGCGGGTCTTGCGTTGGAACTGGTAGGTGGCCGGCACCTTGAAATCGGTGAAGCCGCCGACGCCCTCGCGCTCGCGCGGGCCATAGCGGTCGATCTGGCGGCGGCGCGCGACGCGCCCGATGGCCTGGCCGGGCTGGATGAGACCCAGCCGCACCGCCATGTCGGCGTCGTTCTCCCGCGCAACCTTCGGCGCGATGTAGAAGGTCGAGATGCCGTTGAACGTGGCGCGGTTGGCCGGGTCCAGCAACGCGCGGATCGGGTAGTGCGCCACCATTGGCGCGATCGTCGGGTAGCGGGCGGCGATGTAGTGGGTGACCCAGTGGTCCTCGCCATAGGCGTCGGCGAGGTATTCGACGAGCAGGGGGAACTTGTCGTTGATGTAGCCTCGGCGCCGATAGCCCATTTCGCCGATCAGCCCCACCTGCCACAGCACCGTATGCAGCGTGGGATCGAGCGGCCGGCGGCGCAGCAGCAGGTCGGTCGCTTCGAAGGTCTGCATCCCCGGGTAGGACGGGTCGACGGCGAGATCGGCGCAGAGGCAGTCCAGCGCCGAGATCCCGGCGTGCATCGTGGCCCGATGGCCTTCGCGGCGGGCGATCGCGATGGCTCGGTGCGTGGAGAGGACGAAGATGCCGGGGTGTCCGTAGAACACCGTCACGACGTTCTTCCCGGCCCGCACGAAGTGCAGGATCGCTTCCGACATCTGCACGTAGGTCGAGTAGCGAACCTTGTGGTCGTCATAGAGGACGTAGAGGTCGTAGGCGTCAGGGCGGAGTTCGCGGAGCCAGACCTGGGTCGCCGCGTCCGCCACGCAGAAGAACACCTCGTCGGCGCGGCGGATGCGCTCGACGCAATCCAGCGTGAAACCCACGCTCTGGATCCCGGATCCGATCACGGTCAGCGAGCCTGGCCGCGATCCCGGTTGGGTCTTCTTGTCGTCGCAGATCGGGTGCTTCGACGAAACGATATCGCGCGCAAGCGCCTCCCAGCGCCTGACCGTGTATTCGCGGGACGGATACTTATCGTCTTTGGGTTGTGAGTCCATAGTGGCGCGCTTCATCGCGTCAGCACTCCCATGAAGTGTGAGGTTGGAGACATATGTATGTATTCAACGCGAACGAATTCATACGTCGTCCCAGGCAATCGCCCCAGACGAGTGTCGAATATATCACTTACGGATATTCACGCCCCGATAGACTCATCACGTTCATACCTAACCAGGTAGAGTCAAGCAGGTTGTGAGAATAATCTGTGCACGCAATCAGTGTGTCCGCCGCCCGCGTCGTGATGCGGGCTTAGGTCTCCGGACCATCCAGTCGGCGCGGATCGGCCACCCCATCGCTGCTGCAGGGCGTCGCCGCCGGTGCAGGCGTGATGAGGCCCGCCCTCCGCAGCGATGCCGAGAACGCGCCGCGGAACGTCCGCTCCGCAACCAATGGCGATGCCCGCCGCCGGTGCGTGTGGGGTGGGCGGCCGGCGGGCGCTCGCTGTGACCGCCCCGAGCGCCTGCGCTGGCCCACCAGCGACCCAACCGGCACGAGCGCGCGTCGTGGACCGATCGCCGGGGAGGCGTTAAGTCGGGGCGCGAAGGGGATGACGAGGTGTCGAGACCGAGGGGCGCGCGCGACGCGGACTATGAGGCCAAGCGCGTGGCGCTGCTTCGACGCATCACCGCCCGCGTCATGCGTCGCGAGACCGCGCGGCCCAGCTTCCGCCAGCTGGCCGAGGCCGCGGAGGTGTCGACGCCCACCCTGCGCCACTACTTCGGGGACCGGCCCCGGCTCATGGCGGCGATTCTCGAAACCTATCTCGCGGACGGCCGTCGCGGCCTGGAGGCCGTGGCCGAGCCGACGGGAAATCTCGAGACGTCCATCCGGGACTATTGCGCCGCCCTGCTGGCCGCCATGCGCGCGCCGCGCGACGTGCGCCTGGGCGATGTGTTCGCGGTGAGCCTCGCCGAAGGCCTGCTGGACCATGAGATCGGCCCGTCCGCGCTGCGCTACATCATCGATCCGTCCGTGGACGTCCTGCGCCGGCGCCTGGACACGCACGTGGCGCGGGGCGAGATGATCGCGACCGACACGCGCGCCGCCGCCTTGTTCCTGCTGTCGCCCCTGCTCATCGCGATCCTGCACCAGGATCACCTTGGCGGCCGGGACGAAAATCCCGTGGACCTGCCGGAGGCCTTCGAAAGCCTCTGCCAGGCCTTTCTGCGGGCGTACGCCGCGCCGGGGTGACTCCGGCGCGGCGTCGCCGCGGGCGGATCGGACCTTCGGGACTTGGGAGACGTCGAAGATCCGTGGGCTGGCCGCCGGTGGCTCTATTTCGGGATCAGCACGGTGTCGATGACGTGGATCACGCCGTTGGTGGCGGCGACATCGGCCGCGACCACCTTGGCGCCATTGACCGTCACGCCGCCTTTGGCCGCGTCGATCTTCACGGTGCGCCCTTCGACGGTCTTGGCGTCGGTGACCTTGCCCGCCAGGGCCCCGCTCATCACGGAGCCCGGGACGACGTGGTAGGTCAGCACGGCGACGAGCTGCGCCTTGTTCTGGGGCTTCAGGAGGTTGTCCACCGTGCCGGCGGGCAGCTTGGCGAAGGCGGCGTCCGTCGGCGCGAACACCGTGAAGGGGCCGGGCCCCTTCAGCGTCCCCACGAGGCCGGCGGCGTTCAGCGCGGCGGCGAGGGTCTTGAACTGACCCGCGGCCACGGCCGTGTCGACGATGTCGGCCTTGGCCGCGCCCTGGGCGGCCGCAGGCGACGCGATGGCGAGTGCGCAGGCGGTAGCCACGCCAAGGAGGGTGCGAGACAGCATTCTGGTTTCCTTCCAATCTATATACCAAGTGATACATAGAATGGCGGGAATAGGTTTCAAGGCCGCCGGTTCGACTTCAGCGCGATGCTTGCCGTGGAAACGACCGGCTGAGGAACCGCGAGCCGGCTTCGCCGAAGCGCCAGGGGACGTCGGCGGCCTTGGTGATGCCGATGCGGGGGCCGGTGACGAGGCCGGCGCGGGGGCCGGGCGTGAGCTCGAACGGCGGCTGGTCCAGGGGCAAGCCGTTGTGCGCGTGGCTGACGGCCAGGGCCTGGCAGAGTTTGCCCGGTCCGGAGCAGAGGGCGCGGGCGTCCATCAGGCCGCGGCGCTCGGCCATGATCTCCAGGCCCGCGGTCGGCTCGATGGCCCGGATCAGCACCGCGCCGCCGGGCGCTTCGGCCCAGCAGACGACGTTCATGCACCAGTGGATGCCGTACGAGCGGTAGACGTAGAGGTGGGCCTGCGGGCCGAACATCACCGCGTTGCGGGGGGTGGGGCCGGAGAAGCTGTGCGAGGCGGGGTCCTCGTGATGGTAGGCCTCGGTCTCGACGATCCGGCCGCCGACGCCGCCCACGAAGACCGACCAGCCGATCAGGTCGGCCGCCACCTCGGCGGGGTGGCGAGTCCAGAAGCCTTGACGCATCGGCTTCGAAAGTCCGGAATGATCCAAAGACAACGAGCTCATCTGGGGAGGATGCGCCATGGCTTACGTCGAAGGCCAGACCGTGCATGACGCGGACAGCCACGTCATGGAATTGCCGGGCACGGTCAACCGCTACCTGGACCCGAAGTTCCGCGACGCCTTCGCCGAGAAGACCGGCCGCAAGGACGTGCTGCCCGAGTGGTTCTCCAAGGCGGCGGAGAAGGCGAAGGACCCGGAGTTCCGGGCGGGGGCCGAGGCCAACATCCTCTTGCGCAAGAACTACGAGGCTCTAGGCGCCTTCCGGGCGGACGACCGGCCCAAGACCCTGGACTACCTGGGCTTCACCTCGCAGCTGGTCTTCACCACCGCCTGCCTGTCGAACTTCGGCCTGGAACAGATGGGCGAGGTGGAGCTGGCCGTGGAGGCCGCCCGCGCCCACAACCGGATGATGACCGAGTTCTGCTCGGTGGACCGCCGGCTGCTGGCCACCGGCTATGTGCCGCTGATCGATCGGAAGCGCGCGCCGGAGATCGCCCGGGAGGCCATCGCCCTGGGCGCCAAGGGGCTGGTCGTGCCGTCGCGCCATCCGCCCGGCTTCTCGCCCAGCCATCGGGAGCTGGACCCGCTGTGGGCGGTGGCTGAGGAGGCGGGGCTGCCGATCCTGTTCCACGTCGGCGGCGAGGAGAAGATGCACAAGGACTACCTGGAGAACGGGCTGCCCTTCGTGAAGGACTTCCACGGGGGCGACGAGAACTTCACCTCGCTGACCTTCATGGCGATCCCGCTGAGCGTCTGGCAGACCCTGTCGGCGCTGGTGATCGACGGGGTGTTCGACCGGTTCCCCAGGCTGAAGTTCGGGGCGATCGAGCTGGGGGCCTCGTGGCTGCCCAGCCTGATGAAGTTCCTCGATAGCGGCTGCGCGGCCTTCGGGCGCGAGGAGCGGCTGCAGCAGCTCAGCGGCACGCCTTCCGAGATCCTGCGCCGCCAGCTGCGCGTCACGCCCTATCCGCACGAGGACGTGGCGTGGATCATGGAGAACTCCGGCCGTGAGATGGTGCTGTTCTCGTCCGACTTCCCGCACGTGGAGGGCGGACGCAATCCGCTGAAGCGGTTCAACGACAACCTGGCGGGCGTGGACGACGCGGCCCGGCGCGCCTTCTACCGCGACAACTTCATCGACTTGATGGGCAAAGGGCTCGATCCTGCGCTCCATGACCTCCCGTCGCTCGCCGCCGCCTGAAGTCGTTGAGCTCAAGTGGCGTGACCCGCCGCTGGCCGAGGTGCGGACGCCCCGGGGACGGCTGCGGCTGACCTTCGGGCCTGGGTCCGGGTTGGCGCGGCGGGCTGGCGATCCGCCGGGACGCGTCTGGGGCCTCGGCGACCGCGGGCCGAACCTGAAGATCAAGACGGCGGTGGAGCTCTACGGCCTGGACCACCTGGCGCCGCTGCGGGCGCGGGAGGGGGCCAAGGTCCTGCCGTTGCCGGACTTCCAGCCGTCGCTGATGGAGCTCCAGGTCGGCCGCAAGCGGGTCCGGCTGGTCCGCATCCTGCCGCTGCGCACCGCGGAGGGTCCGCTCTCCGGACGCGCGCCGGCCGGCAGCGCCGAGGCGGCCATGGAGCCCACTTTCGACCTCAAGGGGCGGGTGCTGCCGGCGGACCCGGCCGGCGCGGACACCGAGGGGCTGGCGGCGCTGGCCGACGGCGGCTTCTGGGTCTGCGAGGAATACGGGCCGTCGCTGATGAAGGTGGACGGCAAGGGCGTCGTGCGCCGGCGCTGGACGCCACCGGGCGTGGCCATGCCCGGCGCCGAGCCGGTCTTGCCGGCCGAGGCGTCCCGGCGTCGCCTGAACCGCGGCTTCGAGGGCGTGGCGATCAGCGGCGACGAACGCTGGCTCTATGCGGTCTTCCAGAGCGCCTTCACGGGCGATCCGCGCGATCGCACCACGATCTGGAAGCTGGACGCCGCGGAAGGGTCGCTGGCCGCCGAATACGCCTACCCCTTCGACCGGCCGGAGAGCTTCACGGCCGATGCCGCGGCGGGCGAGGCGACGGCGGCCGACCTCAAGGTCTGCGACCTGGTTTGCATCGGAACCGACCGGTTGCTGGTGCTGGAGCGCATCACCCGCGGCGCCCGGATCTACCGGGTCGACCTATCGGCGCCGGGCCCGCTGGCCAAGACCCTGGTGTTCTCCACCGACGATCATCCCGAGGTGGGGCCGGACCTGGAGGGGGTGGCCCTGATGTCGGACCGCGAGCTGCTGATCGCCTCCGACAACGACTTCGGCGCGGAGGGCGCCGAGACGCGGTTCTACCGCCTGCGGTTCGAGGCGGCGCTTTAGGCGACCTTGGAGATCTCCACCGGGCCCGCGTTCACCGCCCGGACCACGGCGCCCAGCAGGTCCTGGAGCTGGATCGGCTTGGCGGCGTGCTCGGTGAAGCCCTGGTCGAGGTAGCGCTGGCGGCCGCCGGAGGTGACGTCGGCGGTGAGGGCGATCACCGGGATGGCCTGGTTCGGGCCCGGCGCCGCGCGCAGCGACTCCAGCACGTCAAGGCCGGTCAGGCCGGGCATCTGGATGTCGGTGAGCAGCAGGTCGAAGGTCTCGTCGCCCAGCGCGCGGAGCGCCTCGGTCCCGCTGGAGGCCTTGGACACCGAATGGCCGAGGCTGGTCAGCAACTGTTCGAGGACCAGCAGGTTCACGGCGTTGTCGTCCACGGCCAGGATGCGCAGGGTTTCGATCGCCATCGGCTGGGGCTCATTGGCCTCGTCGATGTCGGCCGCCACCCCGACGGGCGCCTGGACCACGTCCAGCGAGACCTCCACGTGGAAGGTCGAACCCTGGCCCAGCTCGCTCTCGACCCAGACCCGGCCGCCCATCAGTTCGGCCAGCTGCTTGACGATGGCCAGGCCCAGGCCGGTGCCGCCGAAGCGGCGCGCCTCGGACTCGTCGGCCTGGGAGAAGCGATCGAACAGCTGCGGCAGATGCTGGGCGGCGATGCCCGGCCCGGTGTCGCGGACGGCGAGGTGCAGCTGGACCCTGTCGTCGTCCCAGGAGGCCGCTTCGGCAACCACCTGGACTGAGCCCTCCTCCGTGAACTTCAGCGCGTTGCCGATCAGGTTGAACAGCACCTGGCGCAGGCGCAGCGCATCGACGAACACGCCCTGGGGCACATCCGGGGCCAGCCGGAGCTCCAGGGCCACGCCGCGTTCCTCGGCGCGGGGGGTCCAGAAGGTGACGACGCGCCGGAGGAAGTCGTGCAGGTCCTCGGCGGCGGTGACCATTTCCAGCTTGCCGGCGTCGATCTTGGAGACGTCGAGGATGTCGTTGAGGATCGACAGCAGGTACTCGCCGCTGTCGATCAGCACGTCGAGACGGTCAGCCTGCACCGGGTTGGTCTCGTCGCGCTTCATGAGCTGGGCCATGCCAAGCACGCCGTTCATGGGCGTGCGGATCTCGTGGCTCATGGTGGCGAGGAAGTTGGACTTGGCGCGGTTGGCCTGACGCGCGGCTTCGCGCGCGGCGTCGGCGGCGGTGCGCTCGGCCACGGCCAGGTCGCGCGCGGCGGCCAGATCGTCGGCGAGGGCGATATGGGCGGTGAAGGCGGCGTGCCAGGTGGAGATCGCGCGGTTCGTGCGTTCGGACACCGTCACCAGCAGAATGCCCAGCACAGCCAGACCCAGAAGAAGGCCCGCGGCGGCAGCGGGTTGGAACATCACCAGGATGAAGGCCGTGAACTGGAGAAACACCGGTCCGGCGAGGCCCCAGAACACCGCGCGCGAAAGAGCGCCTGCGCCGGTGGCGACGATCAGGAGCGTCGCGAGCTGGATGCCGTAGAAGATGTATTCGGGCAGGCCGCCCATGACGGCCATGGTCAGGGTCGGCGCCGTGTAGACGGCCACCCGCGCCACGCAGAGGATGGCCAGCTTGCGGAAGCCCTCGCGCTCGTCCGCGCCGTCACTGGCCTCGAGCCAGCGCTGGATGAGGATCTGCTGGACGGTGTCGAAAAGCGAGGCGCCGACCAGGAGGCAGGCGGCGAGCAGGGGGTGGCCCAGCATCCACATGCCGCCGGCGGAGACGGCGTTGAACGCATAGTGGATGCCGACCGGCAGCCGCAGGCCGCCGACTGTCAGCTGATAGGCCGTCAGCTTCGCGTCAACGACCGCGTCGACCGCGGTCATTTTCCTGGCCTTATTGGCCCCGGACATATGCGCCTTCCCCTTTCGAAGGACGGTAAGAGCCAAAGGTAAACCGTCAGAGAACGCGGTGTTCTCAACCTCGGGTGGAGGGTCGATCGCCCCGCTCGCGAATCCGGCCGGATCTAGCCGGCCAGGGCGGCGGCCGGGGTGGCCTCCAGGTCGTCGGCGCCGCCTTCGGCGATGGCGTCGGCCAGGCCGGGCGTCAGGGCCAGGACCTGGCTGGCGTAGAGGCGGGCCAGCGCGCCCTTGCTGACCAGCCACGGATCGTCCGAGCCGGCCGCGGCCAGCGCCTGGCGACCCAGGATCCAGCCGCCCACCACGTCGCCGGCCAGCTTCAGGAAGGGGGTGGCGACGGTGAAGGCGTTGGGATTGTCGCCGGCGAGGAGGGTGTCGGTGGCCCGTTCCAGCGCCGCGATCCCGGCGGCCAGCCGGCGGCCCACCGGGGCCAGTCCAGGGCTCTCGGTCAGGATCTCCGCCGTCAGCGCCATCTCGCTGCAGAGGGCCTTGAGCGTCGCGCCGCCGTTCATGCGGACCTTGCGGCCGACCAGGTCCAGCGCCTGGATGGCGTTGGTGCCCTCGTAGATCGGGGCGATGCGGGCGTCGCGGTAGTGTTGCGCCGCGCCGGTCTCCTCGATGAAGCCCATGCCGCCGTGAAGCTGCACGCCCAGCGAGGCGACCTCGACGCCGATGTCGGTGGACCAGGCCTTGGCGATGGGGGTCAGCAGTTCCTGCCGGGCCTTGGCGGCGGCGCGCTCGTCCTCGCTCTCGGCGCGGTTGGCGATGTCGGCCAGGACGCCGGTGGTCAGGCAGATGCCGCGGGCCGCCTCGATCTTGGCCTTCATCAGCATCAGGGTGCGGCGCACGTCGGGGTGGCCGTAGATCGCGCCGTCGGCCTCCCAGGCGGTGCGGCCCTGCTTGCGCTCCTGGCTGAACGCCAGCGCCTGTTGGAAGGCGCGCTCGGCGATGGCGACGCCCTGGACGCCCACCTGCAGGCGCGCGGCGTTCATCATCACGAACATATGGGCCAGGCCCTGGCCCAGTTCGCCGACCAGCTCGGCCCGGGCGCCCTCGTACAGCATCACGCAGGTGGGCGAGGCGTGGATGCCCAGCTTGTGCTCGATGGAGCCGGGGCGGAAGTCGTTGCGGCCGCCCAGCGTCCCGTCGTCCCTGATTTCGAACTTGTTGGCGAGGAACAGGCTGATGCCCTTCACGCCCGGAGGGGCGTCAGGCGTGCGGGCCAGCACCAGGTGGCAGATGTTGTCGGCGGCGTCGTGGTCGCCCCAGGTGATGAAGATCTTCTGGCCGGTGAGGCGATAGCCGCCCTGGCCGTCCGGGTCGGCGCGGGTGGTGAGGGCGGCGAGGTCCGAGCCGGCCTGCGGCTCGGTCAGCACCATGGCGCCGGTCCATTCGCCCGAGACCATCTTCGGCAGGATCAGGCGCTTCTGTCGCTCGGTGCCGTGCAGGGCCAGGGCCTCGATGGCGCCCTGGGTCAGCATCGGGCAGAGACCGAAGGCCATGTTGGCGGCGTGGACCATCTCGAAGACCGCCAGCTCCATGGCCTTGGACAGGCCCTGGCCGCCGTGGTCGGGATCGGCGGAGAGCGAGTTCCAGCCCTGCTCGACGAAGTGCCTGTAGGCGTCGGCGAAGCCCGGCGCGGCGGTGACCTTGCCGTTCTCGTAGCGGGCGCCTTCGAGGTCGCCCTTGCGGTTCAGCGGCGCCAGCTCGTTGTCGGCGAACGACGCGGCGGCCTCCAGCACGGCCTGGACGGTGTCGTCGTCGAGGTCGGGAAAGGCCCGCGCCAGCAGCTCGGGATGGCCGACGGTCTTCAGGGCGAAGGCCAGGTCTCGGACGGGAGCGCGGAAGGTCATGCGGGCCTCTTCGAAAGCTGGGCCGGTTCTAGAGCCGCGAGGCCGATGCGCAAGAATCTTCGGATCGCGGGGCGGGGTTTGTCCGTATGATCCGCCGTGGCCCGCCGTTTCACGATCATCCTCGCCCTCGCGATGTGGCCCGCGCTCTGCGCCGCCGCCGAACCCAGCCGCGATCCTGCCAAGGCGGCGGCCGGGGTCTACGAACTGGACCCGAGGCAGGCCGGCCTCGAGGTTCGCGTGCCCTATCTGGGGTTCTCCAGCAGCACGGTGCGGTTCACGCGCCTGAGCGGCAGCTTCGACTACGATCCTGCGACCTGGCGGGCCACGCGCGTCAGCATCACGGTGGATCCGAAATCGGTCGCCTCGAAGAGCGGCGCGTTGGGTCGCAGGGTTGTCGCCGCGCTGGAGCCCGACAAGCACCCGACGATCCGGTTCAACTCGACCCGCTTCGACAGTTCCGCAGACGGCCGCGGGCGGCTGGCCGGCGCCCTCACCCTCCACGGCGTCACCCGGCCAGTGACCCTGGACGTGGTCTTCCACGGCGTCGGGTCGGAGCCCAGGCTGGGCTTTTCGGGCCGGGGGCGGGTGAAGCGCTCGGAATTTGGCATGACCGCCGCTAGACCGTTCGTCGGCGACATGCTGGACCTCACCTTCGAGGTCGAGTTCGTGAGGAAGTGAGCGGAACGCGGGTGGACGCAGGCAAGGCGGATGTGGAGGCGGCGGCCGAGGCCCTGCGCGCCGGCAGCCTGGTGCTGATGCCCACCGAGACGGTCTATGGCCTGGCGGCCGACGCCGGGAACGCGCGGGCCGTGGCGGCGGTCTACGAGGCCAAGGGCCGGCCCAGCTTCAATCCTCTGATCGCCCATGCGGCGGACATCGCCATGGCGCGCCGGATCGCTCGATTCGACGCGCGGGCCGAGGCGCTGGCGGCTCGCTTCTGGCCGGGACCGCTGACCCTGGTGCTGCCGGTGGCCGACGGCGAGGCGGTCTGCGACCTGGCCCGGGCCGGGCTGGACACGGTGGCGGTGCGCGTGCCCGGGCATCCCCTGGCGCACGCCCTCATCGCGCGCTTCGGCGGGCCGGTGGTGGCGCCCTCCGCCAACCGCTCGGGGCGTCCCAGCCCCACGACCTTCGAGGACGCGATGGAAGAGACCGGGGCGAGCGCGGCGGCGGCGCTGGACGGCGGGTCTTGCGAGGTGGGCCTGGAATCCACGGTGGTGGCGCTGCTGGACGCGGCGCGCCTGCTGCGGCCGGGATCGGTCACGCGCGCCGAGATCGAGGCGGCGATCGGACCTTTGGCCGAGGCGGAAGACGACGCCAAGCGATCGCCCGGTCGGCTGGCGCGGCACTACGCGCCCAACGCCCCCGTGCGGCTGGAAGCGACGGAGCCGCGAGCGGGCGAGGCTTGGCTCTCTTTCGGCGCGGCGGGGCGCGGCCCCTGGAACCTCAGCCCGACGGGCGACCTGCGCGAGGCCGCCGCCAACCTCTTCGCCTATCTCCGTGCGGCGGACCGGACCGGGCCGGCCGGCATCGCCGTCGCGCCGATCCCGCACGAGGGTCTGGGCGAAGCGATCAACGACCGCCTGAAGCGCGCCGCGGGCTTTGTCGGTTAGGGCGGCGGGACTAGATTGAACCCATGACCGCGCCCGTCCCCGCCGATGTGATCTCCCGTCTGAAGGCCGTGCTGGGCCCCGGCGGCTGGAGCGAGGACCCGGAGCGGATCGCGCCGAAGCTGGTGGAATGGCGCGACCGGTGGGTGGGGCAGACGTCGTTCCTGGCGCTGCCCAAGACCACGGATCAGGTGGCGGCCGTGGTCGGCGCCTGTTTCGAGGCCGGCCAGCCGATCACCACCCAGGGCGGGAACACCGGCCTGGTCGGCGGCCAGATCCCGCAGGGTGAGATCTTGCTCTCCACGGAGCGGATGAAGGGCATCCGCGAGGTCGACGCCTTCGATGACGCCCTGACCGCGGAGGCCGGCGTGACCCTGGCCGAGGTGCATGCGGCGGCGGCGGAGGTGCGGCGCCGGTTCCCGCTGGGGCTCGCGTCCGAAGGCTCGGCGACCGTGGGTGGGGTGGTCTCCACCAACGCCGGCGGCACCCAGGTGCTGCGTTACGGCATGACGCGGAACCTGGTGCTGGGCCTGGAGGCGGTGCTGCCGACCGGCGAGGTCTGGAACGGGCTGAAGCGGCTGCGCAAGGACAACACCGGCTACGACCTCAAGCAGCTGCTGATCGGGGCCGAGGGCACGCTGGGCGTGGTGACCGCCGCGGCGCTGAAGCTCTACCCGGTGATGGCCTCGCGGGCCGTGGCGATGGTCGGGCTCGGCACGCCCGAAGACGCCATCCGATTGCTGGCCCGGGCCAAGGACGAGACGGGCGGGGCGGTGGAGGCCTTCGAGCTCATGGGCCGCCTGGGCGTGGACTTCGCGCTCCGCAACATCGCCGGAACGCGCGATCCGCTCGGCGAGCCGCACCCCTGGTACGTGCTGGCCGAGTTCTCGTCCGGCGAGCCCGGTTCGGCCGAGGCGGCGATGGAGCGGTTCCTGGAGCAGGGGCTGGAGGCCGGGCTGATCCGCGACGCGGTGGTGGCCCAGACCGAGGCCCAGGCCAAGGCGCTGTGGGCGCTCCGCGAGAACCAGTCGCCGGCCCAGAAGCCGGAGGGCGCGACGTGGAAGCATGACATCGCGGTGCCTGTGAGCCGGGTGGCGGCCTTCCTGGCCGAGGCCACCGCCGCCATGCAGGCCTTCGCGCCCGGCGCGCGCATCGCCGCCTTCGGCCACGTGGGCGACGGCAACATCCACTACGACGTGCTGCGGCCCGACGGCGGGTCCGACGCGCAGCACTCGGCCCGGCGCGACGCGGGCTCACGGATCGTCCACGACATCGTGGCTTCCATGGGCGGCTCGATCAGCGCCGAGCATGGCCTGGGCGCGATGAAGACGGCGGAGGGCGCGCGCTACAAGAGCGAGGTGGAACTGGCGGCCCAGCGCGCCATCCGCCAGGCGCTGGACCCGAAGCGGATATTGAACCCGCGGGTTCTGTTCTAGGCCCAACCCTCCTGGCTCGATGGATCCCCGGGCTTGACCCGGGGATCCATCGAGCCTCGCCGGACAGGCCCCGTGGATGGCCGGGTCAAGCCCGGCCATGACGAGCCGGGGAGGCGGGAGGACCCTAAGCGTCGAGCACCTGGCGGACCTTCAGGGCGATCTGCTCGATGGTGAAGGGCTTGGCGATGAAGGCCACGTCGGCGTCCAGCATGCCGTTGTGGACGATGGCGTTCTTCGTATAGCCGGTGGTGTAGAGCACCTTCAGGTCCGGTCTCGCCTCGCGCGCCTTGTCGGCCAGGCGGCGGCCGTCCAGGTCGGGCATGATCACGTCGGTGAACAGCAGGTCGACGCGCGGCTGCAGGGTCAGCACGGTGAGCGCCTGGGCGGCGTCGGAGGCCTGGACCACGGTGTAGCCCAGCTCGCGCAGGGCGTCGACGCTGAGGTGGCGGACCCGCTCGTCGTCCTCCACCACCAGGATGATCTCGTCGGGCTTGCCGTGCGGCAGCTCGCCCACCGGCCGGACGTGGGTGTCGCCCGCATCGACCTCTCCGGTGTTGCGCGGCAGGTAGATCTTGATCGTCGTGCCGACGCCGGGCTCGGAATAGATCTTCACGTGGCCACGGCTCTGCTTGACGAAGCCGTGCACCTGGCTGAGCCCCAGGCCCGTGCCCCGGCCGACGCCCTTGGTGGTGTAGAACGGCTCGAAGGCGCGCTCGACCACCTCGGCCGGCATGCCGGCGCCGGTGTCGCTGACCGAGATCATCACATACTGGCCCGCCTGCACCTCGCTGTGGGCGGCGGCGTAGACGTCGTCCAGGTGGGCGTTGGAGGTCTCGATGGTCAGCTTGCCGCCGTCCGGCATGGCGTCGCGGGCGTTGACGCACAGGTTGACGATGGCGTTCTCGAGCTGCGCCGGGTCGGCGTGGGTGCGCCAGAGGCCGCCGGCCAGGACGGTCTCGACGCGGAGATTCTCTCCGATCGTGCGGCGGAGCAGCTCCGACATGCCGCCTACCAGCTTGTTGATGTCCAGCACCCGAGGTTCCAGGGGCTGGAGGCGGGAAAAGGCCAGCAGGCGGGCGGTGAGCTGCGCGGCGCGGCTGGCGCCTTCCAGGGCGCTGTCGATGCAGGCCTCGGCCTTGGCGACGTCGGTCTTCAGCCGCCGCTTGGCCAGGTCCAGCGAGCCGATGACGATGGCCAGCATGTTGTTGAAGTCGTGGGCGATACCGCCGGTGAGCTGGCCGATGGCCTGCATCTTCTGGAACTGCCGCACCTGGGCCTCCGCGGCCTCGCGGCTCTCGGCTTCGGCCTTCAAGCTCGCGTTGGCGCTGGCCAGCGACTGCCCCGTCTCCAGCGCCCGGCGCAGACGCCGTCGGGCGTCGGCGAAGGCGAAGGCGCCCAGGGCCAGGACCGCGAGCCCGCTGGCCACGAGCGCGATCCGCAGCCGTAGGCCATCTGCCGCCACCTGCTCGGTGCGAAGAGCCAGCAAGCGATCCTCTTCCGCCCGCATGACCAGCATCACCGAGCGGAGGTCTTCCATGATGCGACGACCATCCTCGAGGCGATCGGCCAGTTCGGACGGAGACTCGCCGGCCGCGTGCCTGGCGAGGTTCTCCCGCAGGAACCGCATCCGGTCGCTCGCCAGTGTCCGCAGCGTCGCCGCTCGCGCGACCTGCCGGGGGTTGTCCGACACGAGGTTCTGGAGTCGGGCGAGATCCGGTTCGAGACGAGTGCTGGCGACATTGTAGGGGGCGAGGAACTCGGCTCGGCCGGAGAGGATATAGCCCCGCTGCCCGGTCTCGGCTTCCTGGATGAGCAGCGTCACGTCGGCGAGGCGGTTCTCGACCTCCAGCGTGTGGCGCATGATCCGAATGGCCTGGTCATGCCGGACGCTGAGCCAAACCGCGCCCGCGACGACGGCCGCGAGAACCGCGAACCCGACGATCAGCGCGATCAGCGCCTTATCATTACGAACACGCCCCATGGGCGCACTCATCGCCGACCCGCCTGCGTCTAGCAAGCGTAGCCGTGGTGAACGCCTTGGCGCCGGGGCCGATGCGCGGCAAAGGGTGCGTGATGCTGATCGTGCTCTCCCCGGCTAAGGCGCTGAACTTCGACGCCCCGCCGCCGTCCGCCCCGCTGACTCTCCCGCAACTCGCCGACCAGACTGCGGAGCTGTCCAAGACCACGAAGAAGCTGCGGGTGTCTGAGCTGAAGCGGATGATGTCGCTGTCCGACGCCCTGGCGAAGCTGAACCACGAGCGCTTCCAGGCTTTCGCGCCCGACAGCGACGAGGGGCTGCAGGCGGCCTTCGCGTTCAATGGCGATGTCTATCTGGGCCTGAAGGCGCGCGAGCTGGACCGGAAGGCGCTGGGCTGGGCGCAGGACCACGTGCGGATCCTGTCGGGCCTCTACGGCGTGCTGCGGCCGCTGGACGCCATCCAGCCCTACCGGCTGGAGATGGGCGTGCGGATCAAGACGCGCCGGGGCCAGAGCCTCTACGACTTCTGGGGCGAGCGCATCTCGCAGGCGCTGGACGAGGCGGCGCGGGGCCACAAGGACCGCACCGTCGTGAACTGTGCGAGCACCGAGTACTTCGGCGCGGTGGACCGCAAGGCCCTCAAGGCGCCGGTGATCTCGTGCCGCTTTCTCGAGGAGAAGGACGGGGAGGTCCGGATCATCTCGTTCTTCGCCAAGCGCGCGCGAGGCGCCATGGCCCGCTACGCCATCGACCATCGGATCGAGAAGGCCGCCGACCTGAAGGCCTTCGACGTCGACGGCTACCGGTTCCAGCCGCACCTGTCGTCGGACGAGGAGCTGACCTTCGCCCGGCCGCAACCGCCGCCGCCCAGCCGGGCCAAGGCTCAGGCGTAGAGGCCAGCCGGGCCGCGCCAGCCGCCGGTCACGGCGAACCGCCAGGTGCGCTCGGCGCCCGGCAGGTCGTGTTCGTCCCAGGCCACCTCGGCCGTCCCCTGGAGTTGCAGCAGCTCGCCGTTCGCGAAGTCCACGAACAGCAGGGCGGCGCGCGGCTCCAGCAGCAGGTTGCCCAGGGTGTTGAAGTAGCGGTTGCCGCGGTAGTCGGGGATGGTCAGCACGTCGCCGGCCACGCGGACGAAGCCGGGCGGCCCGCCGCGGTGGGAGACATCGACGCCGCCGTTCTCGACCCCCGCGCCGCTGGCGGTGGCGACGAAGAAGGTGTCGGCCGCGGCGATCTGCTTGCGGGCGCGGGCGTCCAGGCCCTGGAACGGCTCGGCCTCGATGGCCGCGCGGCGATCGACCATCACATGGCGCGGGTGGATGTACTGCGGGCAGTTTCCGAAGCTCTGCTGGACGCGGACGGTCAGCCCATCGGGACCGGCGGCGATCACCACCCCGTTGGCGCGGTTGCGGCGCCGCGTGTCGGGCTGAATGCCCAGCAGGCCGATCGGCGCGCCGGCGACCAGCCGCTGGCCGGCCGGATCGGTGCTCCGGCCGGTGATGTCGAGCGTCGTCGGCTCGGGGCTGGAGACGAATCCTGGACGCCCGGTCAGCAGCGTCGCCACAGGCGCGCCGGCCTCGTCCAGGGTCGCCGCCACCATGAAGGGAAGGCTGGCGAAGAAGTCCCGGTGCTGGTCGGGCATGAAGCCGCGGATGCCCGCGCCGCCGGGCAGGTGATCGGCGCCCGATAGCGCCTGGGCGCGCAACTCGCCGACGTGCCAGGGTGAGGCGTCCATGGCGGTCACGCCGCCCTCGGCATCGGGGTTACGCCGGGCACGGCCTCGAACCGCGCGATCCAGGACCGGACGGCGGGATAGGGGGCCAAGTCGACCCCGCCCTCGGGGGCGCAGGCCAGGTAGGGGTAGCAGGCCACGTCGGCCAGGGTCGGCGCGTCGCCGGCCAGCCACGCCTGGCCCGCCAGCGTCGCCTCCATGAAGCCCAGCAGGCGCGCAGCCACGGCGTGGGCGTCGGCGAGGTCGGTCTTGAGGCCGAACAGGTGCACGGCCCGCGCATTGGCTGGACCGAAACGGACTTCGCCCGCGGAGATCGACAGCCATCGCTGCACGCGCGCCGCCTCGACGGGCGCTTCCGGCAGCCAGCGGCCGTCGGGATCGTAGCGCTTCGCGAGGTACACGAGGATGGCGTTGGAGTCGGCCAGCACCAGGTCGCCATCCTCCAGCACCGGGATCTGGCCCAGCGGATTGAGGCGGCGGAACGCCTCGGTCTCGCGCTGGTCGCGACCGGCTTCGGCGGTCTCGAAGGGCAGCCCGAGCAGCTGGAGGAAAAGGCCGACCTTGTGGACGTGGCCGGAGAGGGGGACGCCGTGGAGGCGGATCTGTCTGTTCATGCGAATGAACCTAGCCGTTGCTCGGACCGGGCATAAGCGCGCAAGGTAGCAAGTCAGAATTGCGTAGAATGGAATAATGGATCGGCTGGACGAACTCGCGGTCTTCCTGGCCGTGCTCGATGCCGGCAGCCTGGCCTCGGCAGGGCGCCGCCTGCGGCGTTCGCCCGCGGCCGTGACGCGGACGCTGGCGGCGCTGGAGGCGCGGGTCGGCGCACGGCTCATCGAGCGGACCACCCGCAAGCTGGCCGTCACCGACGCGGGCCGCAGGCTCGCCGAGGAGGCGCGCGCCGTGCTGGCGGGATACGAGGCGGCCATCGCCCGGGAGGAGGACGGGCCCCTGCGCGGGTTCGTGCGGATCAGCGCGCCGCTGGTGTTCGGAAGGCGTCACGTGGCGCCGGTGCTGGCCGCCTTCCTGGACGCGCACCCGCTGGTAAGCGCCGAGCTGGTCTTGAACGACCGAAACCTGGACATGGTGGACGCCGGCCTGGACGTGGCGCTCCGGATCGGCGCGCTGTCGGATTCCAGCCTGGTGGCGCGGCGGGTGGGTGAGGTGCGCCGCGTCGTGGCCGCGGCCCCGGCCTACCTGGCGCGGCGTGGGACGCCCCAGCGTCCCGCGGACCTGGCCGACCACGAGATCGTCTACTCCAGCACCCAGCCGGGCCCGACCGAGTGGCGCTTCGACGGGCCGCGCGGGCCGCAGACCGTGCGGCTGCGGCCCCGCCTGATGGTCAACGCCATCGAGCCGGTGATCGAGGCCGCGGTCCAGGGACGGGGCGTGACGCGGGTGTTCTCCTACCAACTCGCCGAGGAACTGGCGGACGGCCGGCTGGTGCGGCTGCTCAGGGCCTACGAGCCCGCCCCGATCCCGGTGCAACTGGTGACCGTGAGCACCCGCTTGATGCCGCCCCGCGTGCGGGCCTTCCTGGACTTCGCCGCGGCCGCTCTATCGCGCCTGGACGTGATCCGGACCACCTGACCTCGCGTCACGGTTTCCATTGATAACCTACGGCGCCATCCTGCCGGCAACGACACGGGAGGACCTCCGATGACCCTGCACACCAAGCTTTGCGACCTGCTGGACGTGAAGCATCCGATCATGCTGGCGGGCATGGGTGGGGTCTCCTACGCCGAACTCGTCGCCGCCGTCTCGAACGCGGGCGGCTACGGGGTCCTGGGCATGGCCGGGACGACGCCGGAGTTCATCCGCCAGCAGATGCGCCAGGTGAAGACGCTGACCGACAGGCCGTTCGGCGTCGACCTGCTGGCCGCCTCGCCCGAGAGCCTGACCGCTGCCGTGGAGATCATCATCGAGGAAGGCGCGTCGTCGTTCGTCGCCGGCCTGGGCGTGCCCATGCCGATCATGGAAAAGCTGAAGAAGGCCGGCCTCAAGGTGATGGTGGTCTGCGGCGCGGTGAAGCACGCGGTGAAGGCCGAGCAGGCCGGCTGCGACGCGGTGATCTGCCAGGGCGGCGAGGGCGGCGGGCACACCGGCCTGGTGGGGACCCTGCCTCTGGTGGCCCAGGCCGTCGAGGCGGTGAAGATCCCGGTGGTGGCGGCCGGCGGCCTCTACGACGGTCGCGGCCTGGCCGCCGCGCTCAGCCTGGGCGCCGTGGGCGTCTGGATGGGCACGCGGTTCATCGCCTCGACCGAGGCCCACGCGGGCCAGATGTACCGGGACGTAATCGTCGAGGCGACCGACGAGGACACCGTCCGCACCCGCAGCTATTCGGGCAAGCCGATGCGGGTGAAGAAGAACCCCTATGTCGAGGACTGGGAGAAGCGCCCGGCCGACATCCAGCCCTTCCCGCAGCAGGCCATGCTGTCCAGCCGCGCCGGCGTGATGGGCGGGATCGGCGGCCAGATCGAGGGCCTGGACATGGACCGCTCGTGCTTCGCCATGGGCCAGTCGGCGGGCGGCGTCCGCGAGGTGCTGCCGGCCGCGGAAATCGTGGCGCGCATCATGGCCGAGGCGGAGGCCGCCATCGATCGGGTCGCCGCGATCCGGAAGGGCGCGGCGGTCCCGGCTTAGGAGTCTCAGCGCTCGGCCGGGGTCAGCGACAGGTCCACCATGATCTCGGCGGAGATCGCCTCGAGCGCGGCTTGAACGCCGGCGGCTTTCAGCCCCGGCGGGAGGCGCAGGCCCGCGTCCATGTGGAACAGCGGCGCGCCCGAGTGGGGCTCGGCGGTGATCTTCGTGTCGAAGGCCTCGATGTTCACGTCCAGGCCGCTTAGCACCGCCGTCACCTGACGCACGATGCCGGGCCGGTCCTGGCCCACCAGGCTGAGTTGGAGGGCCTCGCCGGCGGCGCCCTCGCCCTCGTCGGCCGGTGCGATGCGCACCTCGAGTCCCTGGGCGTCCACGGCCTGGACGGCTGAGCGCAGCGCCTCGAGCTTGTCGGCGTCCAGCGCGACGCGCACCGAACCCACATAGAGGCCGCCCAGCCGGCTGAGATGGCTCTCGAGCCAGTTGCCGCCGGCGGAGAGCACGGCGGTCGCGAGCGCCTCCGTCAGGCCGGGCCGGTCGCTGCCGATCACGCTCAGGATCACCGAAGACATCGGACGCTCTCAGAAGGAAGGGGCGGTCACGCTAGCACCAGTTGGCGCCCGGTGGGATCGGTTCTGGACCTGGCCGGGATCAGGCCGCGTTGGCCAGGTAGGCGACGGGATCACGCAGGAAGTCGCGGGCCTCGCCCAGGCACCCCTGCCAGGCGGCGAGGTGGGTGAGGGCGGTCTGGCGGGTGTCGGACTCGACCAGCAGGGCCGCGTAGATGGCGTGCGGCTTGCCGGTCTTGTCCTGGTAGACGCGGCAGAAGACCGAGGTCTGGTTGAAGCCGTTGATCTGGGCCAGCGTGGCCGACCCGCCGTCCAGCAGGCTGTCGTAGAGCGCGGCCTGACAGGCCCGGCCCTGGGCGTTGCAGCCGGCGAACTGCAGCGAGAAGTTGGCCGCGGTGGAGGTGACGGTGACGAACACCGAGTCCGCCTCGCGGCGGCTGGTCTGCACCTTGGCGCCCGCGGAGCCCAGGATATCCATCATCCCCTGCGGATTGCGCGCGTCGTAGGGCGAGGCCGGCGGCGCCTTGGCGACCGGCTTGGCGGGCGAGGCCTTGGCCGCGGGGGGCTTGGGCGGGGCGGCTTTCGGCGCCGGGGCGGCGGCCAGGCAGAGGATGGCGGCGGGGAGGAGGAGCAGATGGCGGGTCATGTCGGATCGCTAACAGAGGTCTGAGTTGGGCGCGAGCATGGCCGTCCGGTTTCCGTAGCGGGATGATCCACGCGCCGATACAGTCCCCGCCGTAGACCCTGGGGAGGGGATGAAATGGGATTGATCGTCGCCGGCGTGTTCCTGGTTCTGGCCCTGGTGGTCGCCCTGGGCGCCATCAAGATCGTGCCGCAGGGACGCGAGTTCACCGTCGAGCGGTTCGGCCGTTACACCCGCACCCTGAAACCCGGCATCAGCTTCCTGACCCCATTCGTCGAAGGTGTCGGCCGGCGCATCAACATGATGGAGCAGGTGCTGGACGTCCCGCGCCAGGACGTGATCACCAAGGACAACGTGTCGGTCCAGGTGGACGCTATCGTCTTCATCCAGGTGATGGACGCCGCCGCGGCCGCCTATCGGGTGACCAACCTGGACTTCGCCATCACCCAGCTGACCATGACCAACCTGCGCACGGTGGTGGGCAACATGGAGCTGGACGAGGTGCTGTCGCAGCGCGACCAGATCAACACCCGGCTGCTTGACGTGATCGACCAGGCCACCAGCCCCTGGGGGGTGAAGGTGGCGCGGATCGAGATCAAGGACCTGCAGCCGCCGCCGGACATCACCAACGCCATGGCCCGCCAGATGAAGGCCGAGCGCGAGCGGCGCGCGGTGATCACCGAGGCCGACGGGGAGAAGCAGGCCGCCATCACCGTGGCCGAGGGCCAGAAGCAGTCGGCGATCCTCCAGGCCGAGGGCCGCAAGGAAGCGGCGTTCCGCGACGCCGAGGCCCGCGAGCGCGCCGCCGCCGCCGAGGCCAAGGCGACCGAGCTGGTTTCGGACGCAATCGCCGCCGGGGACGTGAACGCCATCAACTACTTCGTCGCCCAGAAGTACGTGGAGGCCTTCGCCAAGCTGGCCGAGAGCCCGCAGCAGAAGACCGTCATCGTGCCGGCTGACATGAGCTCGCTGGTCGGCTCCATCGCCGGCATCGGCGAGCTGGTGAAGTCGATCAGCGCCGACAACCCGACGCCTCCGCGGCCGCAGGCCAGGGGCCGGGGCGGCTCGGCCGTGCCGCCCACCGGAGCCTAGCCGTCATGGACATGATCGCGGGGCTCTATGCCGCCCAGCCCTTCTGGGTCTGGGCCGGCCTGGCGGCGGCGTTGCTGGCCGCCGAGGTGGTGACCGGCTCGGGCTGGCTGCTGTGGGCTTCGGCCTCGGCGGCGGCGACCGCAGCGGTGGTCGGTGTCCTGGCGCCGTCGGTCCCGACCGCGCTGCTGGTCTTCGCCCTGCTGACGATGGTCTCGACGCTGCTGGCGCGCCGCTACCTGCCCCGGTACGCCACCGCGCCGGACGGCGACATCAACGACAACGTCGCGAGGTTGGTGGGCCACAGGGGCTCGGCGGTGAAGGCGTTCAAGGGCCGCACCGGCCGGGTGTTCATCGACGGCAAGGAGTGGGCGGCCGAACTGGACGACGGCGATGTCCTGGAGGGCGGCGCGAGCGTCGAGGTTGTGGGCGTCGATGGCGCACGGCTGAAGGTGCGCCGCGCCTGATCCGTTCGTCCCCGCCACGCGGGTCGCCGAACGCGGTACAGTGAAGCTAAGTGGTTGGAATTAAGCCATACTTCGGACGACATCGCCGGGCAGCTTGACCCCGGGGACAGGGCCGCGTTTATGTGCCGCAAAATCACGACCCCAAGGTCACGACCCAGGAGAAGACACAGGTGAAGACGCCTAAAGCAATCGGGCTGGCGATGGCGATGATCGCCGCGTTGCTGGTTCCTGCGGCCGCCGTTTCGCAGGGCAAGAAAGACAAGGC
>Ga0255338_1001443_pt1 | contig 45050 bp, 45 predicted proteins | sample MeOH1_35cm_T4_19_FD_203715 | JGI IMG/M metagenome (GOLD analysis project Ga0255338, IMG submission 203715) | Sandy soil microbial communities from University of British Columbia, Vancouver, Canada - MeOH1_35cm_T4_195 | ecosystem: Engineered > Artificial ecosystem > Sand microcosm > Unclassified ...
TCAAACTCGCCCGACCTCGACCCTGCGACCTCTTGAGGGGAGGCCCCGAGGGTGGCCGACGACTCGCACTCGAACAACCGAAAACCTGACGAGAGGCCGCAACGTGCGGGTTCTAAGCAAAGCGTTCCGGAGGGCTGCATTTGAAGGGCGCGACGGGGCCTAACTTGATTTAACCCGCCACCCCACCCCATAACACCACCGCCCCCGTGCGGCATAACACCTCTCCCCCATCATCGTCCTCCTCCTTCGCTCGCCCGCCCAACTCGCTGATTTATATCCCGTAGTCGGCCCCGCCGCACCCCGCACGCGTCATTAAAGTGGCGGGAACTCCCGCGCCCGTGCGACCCAACACCACCCTGTTTCACCCCGCTAGCCTCACCGCCCACGCGCTGCCCTTGCATCCTGCGGACGATTGCCGGATACTGTTTATATGTACAGCCACGCTGTCACCGCCACGATCCGCCAGTTCGCCCCGCGACCTGCCTTCCACGCAACCCGCATCCTCGGCCAGTTGCGCGAGCGGCTGCGATACCTCCATTACAGCCAGCGCACCGAAGAGAGCTACACATACTGGGTCCGGTTCTTCATCCGCTTCCACGGCCTGCGGCATCCGCGCGAAATGGGAAAACCGGAGGTAGAGGCCTTCCTCACGATGCTGTCGAACGAGCGCCACGTCTCCGTGTCAACCCACAGGCAGGCACTCAGCGCGCTGTTGTTCCTCTACAAGGAAGTGCTCGACGAGGATCTGCCCTGGCTGGCCGAGATCGGGCGTCCCGCGCCGAAGAAGCGCATCCCGAGCGTGCTCAGCGCGCTCGAGGTCGAGCGGATCCTCTGTTTCATCGACGGGGAATCCGGGCTCCTCGCTCGCCTGCTCTATGGAACCGGGATGCGCTTGACGGAGGGCTTGCGCCTGCGCGTGAAAGACGTGGATTTCGCCCGCCGCGTCATCGTCGTTCGTGAGGGCAAGGGCGGCAAGGACCGAGTGGTCATGCTGCCGCGCAGCCTCGAGGCGCCGCTGCGCGAACAACTGAAACACGCGCGCAGTTGTTGGGAAGCCGATCGCGCCGCGCAGCGCGCAGGCGTCACCGTGCCGTTCGCGCTCGATGCCAAGTACCCGCGCGCCGGGGAAACCTGGGCCTGGTTCTGGGTGTTTCCCTCGGCCACGCATTCGACGGACAGCCGCACCGGCATCGAACGCCGGCACCACGCGTTCGAGGATCGGCTCGCCCGCGCGCTGCGCAAGGCCGTGGCCCTGTCAGGTATCGAGAAGCCGGTCTCGCCCCACACGCTGCGCCACAGCTTCGCCACGCACCTGCTGCAGGCCGGAACGGACATCCGCACCGTGCAGGAATTGCTGGGCCACAGCGACGTCAGCACCACGATGATCTACACGCACGTCCTGCGCGCCGCCGCACCGGGCCTGGTCAGCCCCCTGGACCAGTTGAACGCGGCTGCGGCCACGCGCTGACGGCCTCGCAGCGCCCGGGCACCTGCACCGTCAGGTTCACCCAGCCTCCGTCACGCGAGCCGCCGAGCCTCCATCACGCCGCACACCGAGCCCGCATCACCCCGCCCGCCGCACCTCCATCAACCCGCTCTGCGTCGCGTGCGCGTACACCTTCGCATCGCCCGCAGCCATGTGCAGCAGGATCTGCGGCGCCTGCCACATCAGCAGCCGGTGCAGCACCACGCCGCACGCCACCAGCAGCCCGCCCGTCCAGCGAGCGCCCAGCAGCGCCAGTGCGATCCCGATGCCGATCAATGGCATCAGCAGCACGATCAGCAGCAGCCGCTGCGACACGTAGCGCCGCGCCAGCTTCGGGTCCACGACCACCCGGAAGCGCCCCGCGGGCAGCCCCGCGCGGAATTCCTCGAAGGCCACATGTTCGGCAAAGTCCGTTTCGGCACCAGCGGTCGGCAAGCTACATCCCCATCACTTCGGTGAACCTCTCGGATTCGGCGCTCTGTTGCAGCGCCCACATGTCGGCATAACGCCCCCCTTGCGCCAGCAGCTCCTGGTGGGTGCCGCGTTCGACGATGCGCCCGCCCTCCATCACCAGGATCTCGTGTGCATCCACCACCGTGGAGAGGCGGTGCGCGATCACCAGCGTGGTCTTGTTCTGCGCCGCGCTTTTCAGCTCCGCCTGGATCGCCCGCTCGTTGGCGCTGTCCAGCGCGGAGGTGGCCTCGTCGAAGATCAGGATCGGCGGGTCCTTCAGCAGCGTGCGGGCGATGGCCACCCGCTGCTTTTCGCCGCCGGAAAGCTTCAGCCCGCGCTCGCCCACCATGGTCTGGTAGCCCCGGGGCGTGGACGCGATGAAGTCGTGGATGCGGGCGGCGCGCGCGGCCTCCTCCACCTCGGCGCGGCTGGCGCCGGTGCGGCCGTAGGCGATGTTGTATTCCACCGTGTCGTTGAAGAGCACGGTGTCCTGCGGCACGATGCCGATGGACTGCCGCACGCTCGCCTGCGTCACTTCGCGGATGTCATGGCCCCCGATGGTGATGCGGCCCTGCTGCACGTCGTAGAAGCGGTACAGGAGACGCGCCAGCGTGGACTTGCCGGCGCCCGACGGGCCGACGACGGCCACGGTCTTGCCGGCCGGGATCTCGAAGGACACGTCGCGCAGGATGGGCCGGGCGGGATCGTAGTGGAAGCTGACGTGCTCGAAGCGGACGGCCCAGGGGGAGGCAGGAGCGCCCCCACTCCTGCCGTCCCCCGGAGCGGGAAGGAGCAAGTCGGTGAGGGGACGGGCGCCCGCCTTGTCGGCCACTTCGCGCTCGCGCTCCATCAGCGCGAACATCTTGTCCAGGTCGGTCAGGCTCTGCTTGATCTCGCGGTACAGCACGCCCAGGAAGTTCAGCGGGATGTACAGCTGGATCATGAAGCCGTTGACCATGACCAGGTCGCCCAGCGTCATGCGGCCGTCCACCACGCCCAGCGTCGCGCGCCACAGCATCGCGACCAGGCCCACGGCGATGATGGACTGCTGTCCCGCGTTCAGCAGCGACAGCGTGGTCTGGCTCTTCAGGCGGGCGCGGCGCAGGCGCTCCAGGCTGTGGTCGTAGCGGCCCGCCTCGAATTCCTCGTTGTTGAAGTACTTGACGGTCTCGTAGTTCAGCAGCGAATCCACGGCCTTGGTGTGCGCGGCCGAATCGAATTCGTTGGCCTCGCGGCGAAACTGGGTGCGCCACTCGGTGATGCTCACCGTGAAGACGATGTAGACCGCCAGTGCGGAAATGGTGATCCAGGCGAACCAGGCGTCGAACTTCACCGCCAGGATGCCCAGCACCAGCCCCACCTCGATCAGGGTGGGCACGATGCTGTAGAGCGAATACGAGATCAGCGATTCGATGCCGCGCACGCCGCGCTCGATGTCGCGCGTCATGCCGCCGGTCTGCCGCTCCAGGTGGAAGCGCAGCGAGAGCGAATGCAGGTGGCGGAAGGTCTCCAGCGCGATGCTGCGCGCCGCGCCCTGGGTGGCCTTGGCGAACACCAGTTCGCGCAGTTCGGTGAACAGCGTGGTGGAAAGCCGCAGCAGCCCATACGCCACGAGCAGCCCCATGGGCACGACCAGCATCGCCACCGTGCTGCCCGGCTTGACGTCCATGGCGTCGACCAGTTCCTTCAGCAGCAGCGGCACGCCCACGTTGGCGAGCTTGGCGCCCACCATGAAGGCCAGCGCCGCGGCCATGCGCCACTTGTACTGCCACAGGTAGGCGAACAGGCGCCCCAGGGTGGCCCAGTCGGAGCGGCCCGGCCGCGGCGCATTGGCCGCGGCCGGGGGCGGGGGAAGGGAGGAGGACAGTTCGCCGCCGCGGCGCATGGAGGACAATCCGTTCGAATGATTCCCGCAGATTGTGCCCATGTCCGCAAATCCAAGTGACGCGCTGCCGCCCCACGGCCCCGCCACCCCGCCCACCGACAAGGAACTCGTGCTCAAGGTGATCCCGATGCCGGCGGATACCAACGGCAACGGCGACATCTTCGGCGGCTGGGTCATGGCCCATGTCGACCTGGCCGGCGCCATCCTGCCGGCCCGCATCATCCGCGGCCGCATCGCCACCGTCGCCGTGAAGGAGATCGTGTTCAAGCAGCCCGTGCGGGTGGGCGACATCCTGAGTTTCTATTCCTCGGTCGCGCGCATAGGCCGCACTTCGGTCACGGTGGACGTGGAGGTGTTCGCCGAGCGCTTCCAGCGCCAGGGCGAGTTCGTGCGCGTGACGGAAGCGCTGGTGACCTACGTGGCGGTCGACGACGACGGGAAGCCGAAGGTGATCGAGCGCTGAGCGGCCTGCGTCCCGCCTCGGCGGCGCCGGGGAGCGTCCCGCGTTCGGGCCGAATTCCCGTTCCGCGATCACTTCCGCGGGCGCACGCTCGGTTGCCAGGCGTGCACCTTGTTGCAGATCCCCTCCCGCGCAGAAGTGCCCGTGCGCGCCGTGGAACACGGCCACCCGCGCCTGCGGATCCTCGTCGAACGCGAGGAACGCGTCATACAGCAATCGGGCCGTCGCCGCATCGACGGCATTGCGCACCTGCGGCCGATCGAGCGTGACGACCGTTACCGCATCGATCTTCTCCACCTGCACCGCGGCGGCATGCGTGCATGCCATTACAGCGCTTCTGCCGTGCGTCCGCCAGCGCGCGCTCCTTCGGGCGAACCCTGTGTTGCGCCTGCAGAGCGGCCGCTATAAGAGGTTCTCGCCGGACCCGTCCGGGGCCAGGGAGCAGCGCAGGTGCAGTTCCTCCAGCTTGTCATCAGCGGCGTCGCGCAGGGCTGCATCTATGGCCTGATCGCGCTCGGCTTCGTCCTGATCTACAAGGCGACGGAGACGGTGAGCTTCGCGCAGGGCGAGCTGATGATGCTCGGCGCCTTCTTCGGCCTGGCCGCGATGGGCAGCATGGGCTTTCCCTTCTGGGTCGCGGTGTTGAGCGCCATCGCGGCGATGGCCGTCTTCGGCCTGCTGCTGGAAATGGTGGTGATCCGCCCAATCCTCGGCCAGCCCGCCTTCTCGATCGTGATGCTCACCATCGGCATCGGCTACGTGGCGCGCGGCCTGGTCACCATGCTGCCCGGCATCGGCACCGAGACGCACACCCTGCCGGTCCCCTACAAGGACCAGACGTGGAACGTCGCCGGCCTGGTGCTGAACGTGGAGCAGATGGTGGTGATCGTGTCCACCGCGGTGCTGTGCGCGCTGCTGTACGCCGTGTTCCGCTACACCAGGGTGGGCATCGCGATGCAGGCGGCCTCGCAGAACCAGCTCGCCGCCTGGTACATGGGCATCCCGGTGAAGCGCCTCAACACCCTGGCCTGGGGGCTCGCGTCCGCCGTCGCCGCCGTCGCGGGGTTGCTGCTCGCGCCCATCACCTTCGTGCACGCCAACATGGGCTTCATCGGGCTGAAGGCCTTTCCCGCCGCGGTGGTGGGCGGCTTCGGCAGCCTGCCGGGTGCGATCGCGGGCGGGCTCGTGATCGGCGTGGCGGAGTCGCTCTCGGGCTTCTACCTGCCCGAGGGCTTCAAGGACACGGCGCCCTACATCGTGGTGCTGGTGATGCTCGTCGTGCTGCCGAACGGATTGTTCGGCGAGACGCTGCGAAAGAAGGTCTGAATGCGCTTCCTGTTCAAGACCGATTACGGGCAGGACATCCGGCTTGCGAAGCACGGCGGATACCTGCTCTGGTACGGCCTGCTCGTCGCGCTGCTGGCGGTCGCGCCGCTGCTGCTGCCCGAATACCTGCTCGCGCAACTGACCTTCATCCTGATCTACGGCATCGTGGGCCTGGGCCTGATGCTGCTGGCCGGCTTCACGGGGCTGTTCTCGATCGGCCATGCTGCCTTCTTCGGCGTCGGCGCCTATGCGCAGGCGGTCCTCACCGGAATGGCTTGGCCCTTCCCCCTGGCGCTGCTGGTGGGCGCCGTGCTGTCGGCCGCCGTCGGCGTGGTGGTGGCCCTGCCGGCCTTGCGCGTGAAAGGCATCTATCTCGGCATCGCCACGCTGTCCTTCGGCTTCATCGTGCAGGAGGTGTTCGCGCGCTGGGAAAGCGTGACCGGCGGCAACGTCGGCAAGACGGTCGGCGCGGTCAGGATGTTCGGCTGGACGGCCGACACGGCCCCCTCCTTCTATTTCGTCTGCCTCGCCCTCGCCATCCTGGCCACGCTGGCCTGCGCCAACCTGCTGCGCTCGCCCACCGGCCGCGCCTTCGTGGCGATCCGCGATTCGGAGATCTCGGCCCAGAGCATGGGCATCCACCTGGCCCGCTACAAGACGCTCAGCTTCGCGATTTCCGCGGCGCTGGCCGGCATCGGAGGGGCGCTGTATGCGCACCAGATCCGCTTCCTCTCGCCCGACCAGTTCGACATCATCCAGTCCATCGACCTGCTGCTGATGGTGGTGATCGGCGGGCTCGGCTCGCTGCACGGCGCCTTTCTCGGCGCCACCTTCCTGATCGGCCTGCCGCAGGCGATCAGCGCGGTGAAGGACGTGCTGCCCGAGGCCGTGGGCCAGGCGCCGGGCCTCAAGGCCGTGGTGTACGGCGCGGTGCTGATCGCCTTCGTGCTGTTCGAGCCGCTGGGGCTTTACGGGCGCTGGGTGAAGGTGCGCACCTACCTGCAGCTCTTTCCCTTCTACCGGCGCGGCATGTTCCGGCGCCAGAAGGCCTTCCAGAAGTCGGAGCGCCTGCGGTGAACGAGGTCCTGCTCTGCGCCCGCAATCTCGGCGTGCGCTTCGGCGGCGTGCTGGCCGTCAACGACGTGAGCTTCGACGTCCGGCGCGGCGAGGTGCTCACGCTGATCGGGCCCAACGGCGCCGGCAAGACGACGGTGTTCAACCTGATCAGCCGCATCTACAACCCCAGCGCCGGCACGATCGAATTCGAGGGCAAGCCCCTCACGCGGCAGCCGCCGCACCGCGTCGCGGCGCTGGGCATCGCGCGCACCTTCCAGAACATCGAGCTGTTCGAGCACGCCTCGGTGCTGCACAACCTGCTGGTCGGGCGGCATGTGCACCGCCGCACGAGCCTGTTCCAGGACCTGCTGTTCACCCGCGCCACCCGCCGCGCCGAAGTGCAGGCGCGCGAGCAGGTGGAACGCGTGATCGACCTGCTGGACCTGCAGCACCATCGCGAGGCGACGGTCGCGGGCCTGTCCTACGGCGTGCGCAAGGTGGTGGAGCTGGCCCGGGCGCTGTGCACCGAGCCGAAATTGCTGCTGCTCGACGAGCCCTCCTCCGGCCTCAACGTGGAAGAGACGGAGGACATGGCCTTCTGGATCCAGGACATCCGCGAGGAGCTCGGCGTGACGGTGCTGATGGTGGAGCACGACATGAAGCTGGTCTCGCGCGTGAGCGACCGCGTGGTGGCCATGAACCAGGGCGAGGTGGTGGCCGTCGGCACGCCGGCGCAGGTGCAGCGCGATGCGCGCGTGGTGGAGGCCTATCTCGGTGCCGGCGAGCAGGCGGCCGAGGCGCGGCGGGAGGCTGTCCAGTGAGCGCCAACCCGCCCGCCGTGAGCGACCTGCCGGTGCTGCGCCTGTCCAACGTGGAGAGCGCCTACGGGCCGATCAAGGCGATCCGCGGCGTGAGCCTGCAGGTACGTCGCGGCGAGATCGCCACCGTGCTCGGCGCCAACGGGGCCGGCAAGACCACGATCCTCAAGACCATCTCCGGCATCCTCGATCCGCGCAAGGGCAGCATCGCGTTCAAGGGCGAGGACATCACCGCGCGCGATCCGGCCTGGATCGTGCAGGAGGGGCTGTGCCACGTGCCCGAGGGGCGCGAGGTGTTCCCGCTGCTTTCGGTGCGCGAGAACCTGCTGATGGGCGCCTACACGCGCCGGGACCGCGACGGCGTCGCGCGCGACCTCGAGCTGGTCCACGGCTACTTTCCCGTGCTGCGCGAGCGCGCGGCGCAGGAGGCCGGCCTGCTCTCCGGCGGCCAGCAGCAGATGCTCGCGATCGCGCGCGCGCTGATGGCCGCGCCCCACCTGATGCTGCTGGACGAGCCGAGCCTGGGCCTGTCGCCCAAGCTCACGCGCGAGATCTTCGAGATCGTGGTGCGCATCAACCGCGAGCGCGGCACCACCATCCTGCTGGTGGAACAGAACGCCGCCATGGCGCTGGCCACGGCGGACTACGGCTACGTGCTGGAGAACGGCCGCATCGTGATGGAAGACACATGCACGCGGCTGCGCCAGAAGGAGGACATCCGCGAGTTCTACCTCGGTCTCAAGGAGGCCGGGGTGCGCGGCGAGCGGCGCTGGAAGAAGAAGAAGACCTGGCGGTGAGCATGAAGAAGCCCTGGGATCCCAGCCACATCCGGCCCGTCGCGCACAGCGTGCTCGAGGGCGAGACGGTCCCGGCCCTGTTCTGGAACGCCGTCGCGCAGCGCGGGGCCGAGGTGTGGATGCGCCAGAAGGAGCTGGGCCTCTGGCGCAGCTGGAGCTGGGCGCGCACCGGCGAGGCGGTGCGCGAGATCGCCGGCGGCCTGATCGCGCTGGGCTTCCAGCCGCGCGACACCGCCTCCATCCTCTCCAACACGGTCGTCGAATGGGTGCTGGCAGACCTGGCCGTGCTGTCCTGCGGCGGCGTCTCCAACGGCATCTACCCCACCGACGCGCCGCCGCAGGTGCAGTTCCTCTGCGAGGATTCCAACACCGCCATCCTGTTCGTGGAGGACGACGAACAGCTGGACAAGGCGCTGGAGGTGCGCGAGCGGCTTCCGGGGCTGCGCCGCATCGTGGTGTTCGACATGGACGGCCTGCGCGACCTGCACGACCCCCTGGTGATCAGCCTGGCCGAGCTGCGCCACCTCGGGCGCGACTACAACGCGCGCCACCCGGCGGCGGTCGAGGCGCGCGTGGACGAAGTGCAGCCGGACGATCTCGCAATCCTGGTCTACACCTCGGGCACCACCGGCCGGCCCAAGGGCGCCATGCATTCGCACCGCGGCATCGTCTACACGGTGCGCGGCTACAACACGCTGATCGCGCGCACGCAGGCCGACGAGTGCATGTGCTTTCTGCCGCTGTGCCATATCGCCGAGCGCCTGGGGGGCGAGTACTTCTCGCTCTACACGGGCGCCCGGCTCAACTTCGTCGAGAACCCCGAGACGGTGCCGGAGAACGTGCGCGAGATCCAGCCCACCGTGCTGACGGCGGTGCCGCGCGTGTGGGAGAAGTTCTACTCCGGCGTGACGATCGCGCTGAAGGAAGCCGGCCGCCTGCAGCAGGCGGCGTATGGGTGGGCGATCGGCGTCGGCGGCCGGGTCGCGCGGAAGGTGCTGGCAGGCCAGCCCGTGGGCCCGCTGCTGAAGCTGCACTTCGCCGCCGCCGACCTGCTGGTGCTGGCCAACGTGCGCAAGCTGATCGGCATCGACCGCGCCCGCTTCCTCGTGACGGGCGCGGCGCCGATCTCGCCCGAGCTGGTGCGCTGGTATCTCGCGCTGGGCGTGCCGATGCTGGAAGTGTGGGGCATGACGGAAACCTGCGGCGCGGCCACCGGCATGCCGCCCACGCGCATCAAGCCGGGCTCGATCGGCCCGGCGGCGCGCTACAACGAGGTGCGGATCGAGGCGAAGACCGGCGAGCTCCAGGTCCGGGGTCCCAACGTCTTCATGGGCTATTTGAACCAGCCGCGCAAGACCGCCGAGGCCTTCACCGAAGACGGCTGGCTGCGCACCGGCGACGTCGGCGCGGTGGACGCGGACGGCTTCTTCCGCATCACCGATCGGATGAAGGACATCATCATCACGGCCGGCGGCAAGAACATCACGCCGAGCGAGTTCGAGAACGAGCTGAAGTTCTCGCCCTACATCACCGATGCGGTGGTGATCGGCGACCGCCGGCCGTATCTCACCGCGATCGTGATGATCGACCAGGAGAACGTGGAGAAGTACGCGCAGGACCACGACGTGCCCTTCTCCAATTACGCGAGCCTCACGCGCGCGCCGGAGGTGCAGGCGCTGATCCAGTCCGAGATCGACCGCGTCAACCGCAAGGTCGCGCGGGTGGAGCAGGTCAAGCGCTTCTTCCTGCTCGACACCCAGCTCTCGGCGGAAGACGAGGAGCTCACGCCGACGATGAAGCTCAAACGCAAGCTGGTGCAGCAGAAGTACGCGCCGCAGATCGAAGCCATGTACGCCTGAAGGAGAAGAGCCATGAAGTCGAAGTCCATCCTGGCCCTCGCGGCCGCCCTCGCCTGCACCGGCGGGCTCGCGCAGCAGGGCGTCTCGAAAAGCGAGATCCTGATCGGCACGATCCAGGACCTGTCGGGCCCGATCGCCTCCTTCGGCAAGCAGGCGCGCATGGGCATGCAGCTGCGCGTCGACGAGATCAACGAGCAGGGCGGCATCGCCGGGCGCAAGCTGAAGCTCGCGGTGGAAGATTCCGCCTACGATCCCAAGAAGGCCGTGCTCGCGGCGCAGAAGCTGGTGAACCAGGACAAGGTGTTCCTCATCGCCGGCCACATCGGCACGGCGCAGAACATGGCGGCGATGCCGGTGCAGTTCGAGAAGAACATCGTCAACTTCATGCCGATCACCGCCGCGCGCGAGATGTACGAGCCGCACCACAGGCTCAAATACTCCTTCGCCGCCACCTACTACGACCAGATCCGCACCGCCCTGCCCAGGCTGGTGAAGGAGAAGGGCGCGAAGAAGGTCTGCGCGCTGTACCAGGACGACGACTTCGGCCTCGAGGTGGAGCGCGGCGCCGAAGCCGGCCTCAAGACCGTGGGCCTGCCACTGGCGGAGAAGACCACCTACAAGCGCGGCGCCACCGATTTCTCGTCCCAGGTCGCGAAGCTCAAGGCCGCCGGCTGCGAGGTGGTGGTGCTGGGCACCATCATCCGCGAGACCATCGGCGCCATCGGCGAGGCGCGCAAGACGGGCTACAACCCCACCTTCCTCGGCTCCAGCGCCGCCTACACCGACCTGATCCACAAGCTGGGCGGCAAGGCCATGGACGGCCTGTACGCCACCATGACGGTGCAGCACCCCTACCTGGACGAAGCCTCGCAGCCGATCCGCTTCTGGGCCAACAAGTACAAGACCCGCTTCAACGAGGACCCGACGGTGTTCTCGGTCTACGGCTACATCATCGTCGACCAGTTCGCCAAGGCGGCGCAGAAGGCCGGACCCAACCTCACCACCGACAGCTTCGTCAAGGCCATGGACGGCATGACCTTCGAGCCGGACATCTTCGGCAGCCCCGTCTCCAGCTACACGGCGACCAAGCGCCTGGGCAACGAGCTCTCGCGCCTGTCGCAGATCCAGGACGGCCGCTGGAAGGTGGTGTCCGACTACGTGCGGCCCTGACGGACGCGTTGCCGGCGTTCCACAAGCCGCCCCGGGGCGGCTTTTTTGTTGCTACGCTCGACAGGATGAGCGAGCCGAACCCGCTGAAGAACCCGCAACTGGAATTCAAGTCGCTGCTGCTGCTGGTGCTGGCGGCCTCGCTGCTGTTCGCGCTCATCCTCTGGCCCTTCTTCGGCGCCGTCTGCTGGGCGGTCTTCATCGCCATCGTGTTCTGGCCGATGCACCAGCGCTTCGTGCAGGGCAGCCACGGGCGGCCGAACATGGCGGCGCTCGCCTCGCTCACGGTGATCCTGCTGATCGTGATCCTGCCGATGGCGATGGTGATCGCCTCCATCACCTCGGAAGCCTCGGTGCTGGTGGAGAAGATGCGCTCGGGCCAGATCCAGATCGGGCACTACTTCGAGCGCGCCATCGCCGCCCTGCCCGAATGGGCGCGCTCGATGCTCGAGCGCTTCGGCATGACGGACCTCGCCCTGCTGCAGCAGAAGCTGCTGGCGGCGCTCAGCTCCAGCAGCCAGGTGCTCACCAGCCGCGTGGTGGGCATCGGCCAGGTGACGCTGGACTTCATCATCGCCTTCTTCGTGATGCTGTACATGCTGTTCTTCCTGTTCCGCGACGGCGAGCAGCTGTCGCAGGCCATCGCGCGCTCGATCCCGCTGCATCCGCAGCACACGCACCGCCTGCTCACGCAGTTCGCCACCGTGGTGCGCGCCACCGTCAAGGGCAACATCGTCGTGGCGCTGGTGCAGGGAGTGCTGGGCGGGGCCGCCTTCTGGGTGCTGGGGCTCACGGGCGCGATGCTGTGGGGCGCCGTGATGGCACTGCTGTCGCTGCTGCCGGCGGTGGGGGCGGCCATGGTGTGGGGGCCCGTCGCCCTCTACTTCTTCTTCACCGGTTCGCTGATCAAGGGCATCGGCCTCACCCTGTGGGGCGCGTTGGCGATCGGGCTGGTGGACAACGTGCTGCGCCCCGTGCTGGTGGGCAAGGACACGCGCATGCCCGACTACCTGGTGCTGGTCGCCACCCTGGGCGGCATCGTGGTGTTCGGCCTCAACGGCTTCGTGATCGGCCCGGTGATCGCGGCCATCTTCCTCGTGAGCTGGGACATGCTGGCCTCGGCGCGCCAGCAGCCGAGCATCCCGCCGCCCTAGGAAATGATGTAGGCGCCGGCGCCGCTGGCCAGCAGCTTGCCGTCGGGCGCCAGGAACTCCATGCGCGTGCTGGCCACCCGCGAGCCGAGCCGCAGCACCTCCGCCTGCAGCACGAAGTGCTCGCCGATGGCGGGGCGCAGGTAGTCGACGCGCAGGTCGATGGTGCCCAGCTTGCCGAAGCGCTGCAGGCGCTGCGCCGGAGCTTCCTCCATGTGGCGGGCGCCGACGGCGGCCATCACGGCCAGCCCGCCCATCGCGTCGAGGCCGGCGCTGATCACGCCGCCATGCACGCGGTTGAACAGGTAGTGGCCCACCAGTTCCGGCTTCATCGCGATGCGGCCGGTGACGCGCTCCGGCAGCATGGACATCACCTGCAGGCCCAGCACGCGGTTGAACACGATCTTCTCCTCGAAGATCGCGCGCAGGCCGGTGACGAACTCCTCTTCGAATTCCAGGGCGGGCACGGCGGGTGGTTGGCGGGTCATTCCGGGGATTGTCGCGCAGCCGCGGCCAGGGTCACCAGCAGCTGCGCGGCGGCCACCTGCTGGCCGGCCTGCACGTGCAGGCTGTGCACCGTGCCGTCGCGGCTGGCGGCGAGGGCGTGTTCGAGCTTCATCGACTCCACCACGACCAGCGTGTCGCCCTTGCGCACGGCGGCACCGGGCTGCGCATGCACGGCGATCACCTTGCCGTTGAAGGGAACGCGCAGTTCGTCCGGGCCCGCGCTGGCCTGCGTGCCCGCGGGCGGATCGTAGGAGGCGTCTTCCAGGAACAGGTCCACCGTACCGGCCTGCACGTGCCAGCGGCCCGGGGCCACCGGCGTGGCAAGCACGGGCGCAGCATGCACGGGCACGGCATGCACGGGCGCGGCGTGGCCCGGTGTGGCCGTCCCGGGCATGGCGTTGGGCGGCTGCGATTCGATGCCGGCGGCTTCGCACACCGGCAGCTCCAGCAAGGCGCCGCGGTGCCGCACGCGCCAGGGCCGCAGGAAGGGCGCAGGCAGCTCGCGCGCCGGCCCTTCGGGCAGCAGCAGCGCCAGCGCCGCAGCGGGCGCGGCACGCGCTTCCTCGGCCGCGAGCTCGCCGCGGATCGCCTCGCCGTGCCGGGCCAGGAAGTCGACGTGCGCCTGGCCGGCGGCGAACTCGGGGTGGCGCAGGCAGCCAGCGAGCAGCCGGCGGTTGGTGGGCAGGCCCAGCACCTGCAGCGCATCGAGGCCGGCGAGCAGGCGCGCGACGGCCTGCTCGCGCGTGGGCGCATGGGCGATCAGGTTGCCTAGCAGCGAGTCGTAGTGCGGCGTGACTTCGAGTCCTTCGAAGAGCGCGTGGTCGAAGCGCAGGCGCGCGCCGCCGTTGCGGCCCTCGCCGCCAGGCGGCGGCCGCAACGACTGCACCCGGCCGGTCTGCGGCAGGAAGGCTTCGTCCTCGGCGCACAGGCGCACCTCGATGGCATGCCCCTGCAGGTGCAGCTGCTCCTGGCGCCAGGGCAGGCGCTCGCCGGCGGCGATGCGCAGCTGCCACTCCACCAGGTCGAGCCCGCTCGCCATCTCGGTGACGGCGTGCTCCACCTGCAGCCGCGTATTCACCTCCATCAGCCAGCAGCGGCCATGCTCGTCGAGCAGGAATTCCACGGTGCCGACGCCCACGTAGCCGGCCGCGCGCGCCAGTTCCACCGCCTGCGCCCCCATGCGCTCGCGCAGCGGCGCATCGACGGCGGGGCTCGGCGCCTCCTCGACGAGCTTCTGGTGCCGGCGCTGCACCGAGCAATCGCGCTCGCCCAGGTGCAGGCAGCGGCCGTGCTTGTCGGCGATCACCTGCACTTCCACGTGGCGCGGGCGGGGCAGCGCCCGTTCCAGCAGCAGCCGGCCGTCGCCGAAGGCGGACTGCGCCTCGGAGCGCGCGGCCTGCAAGGCCGCGGGGAGCCGCGCGGCTTCGGCCACCAGCCGCAGGCCGCGGCCGCCGCCGCCGGCACTCGCCTTCACCATCAGCGGAAAGCCGATGTCGCGCGCCGCCGCCATCAGCGCTTCGTCCGACTGGTCGGCGCCGTGGTAGCCGGGCAGGCAGGGAATGCCGCAAGCATGGGCCAGTTCCTTGGCTCCGGCCTTGCTGCCCAGGGCGCGCATGGCTTCGGGACCGGGGCCGATCCACGTCAGGCCGGCCTCGCCCACGGCCTGGGCGAACTCGGGGTTCTCGCTCAGGAAGCCGTAGCCGGGATGCACCGCGTCGGCGCCGCTCGCGCGTGCGGCCGCCAGCAGCTTGTCGATGCGCAGGTAGGACTCCGCGGCGCTGCGGCCGCCGAGCGGGCGGGCCTCGGTGGCCTCGCGCACGTGCAGCGCTGCGCGGTCGGCGTCGGAGTAGACGGCCACGGTCTCCAGCCCGAGGCGATGCGCCGTGCGGAAGATGCGCGCGGCGATGGCGCCGCGGTTGGCCACGAGCACGCGGCGCATCTTCATTCCTGCGCGGGGCGCCGCCTGGCGACCCCCATCAGCTTCGCCAGGATGCCCAGCATCACTTCGTCGGCGCCGCCGCCGATGGAGGCGAGCCGGCCGTCGCGGAACATGCGCGAGACCTTGTTCTCCCAGGTGTAGCCCATGCCGCCCCAGAACTGCAGGCAGGTATCGGGTACCAGGCGATTCAGGCGCCCGGCCTTCAGCTTCGCCATCGAGGCGAGTTCCAGCACCTCCTCGCCCCGCACGTAGAGGTCGCAGGCGCGGTAGGTGAGCGCGCGCAGCGCCTCCACCTCGGTCTTGAGCTCCGCCAGCTTGAACTGCACCCACTGCTGGTCCGCCAGCGTCGCGCCGAACAGCTTGCGCTCCTGCGCCCACTCGATGGTCCACTGGATGCAGTTGGACAGCGAGACCAGGCAGCTCGCCGCCGCCCACAGCCGCTCCTCCTGGAACTGCTGCATCTGGTAGCTGAAGCCCTGCCCTTCCTCGCCGATGCGGTAACGCTGCGGCACCCGCACCTCGTCGAACCAGATCAGCCCCGTGTCGCTGCTGTTCATGCCGATCTTGCGGATCTTGCGGGCCACCTCGATGCCGGGGCGCAGCCGGCCGTGCTCGCGCATCGGCACGATCAGCAGGCTCTTGTTGCGGTGCGCGGGGCCTTCGCCGGTGTTCACCAGCATGCACATCCAGTCGGCCTGCAGGCTGTTGGTGATCCACATCTTCTGGCCGGTGACCACGTAGTCGCCGCCGTCCCTGCGGGCGCGGCTTTGGATGCCGGCGACATCGCTGCCCGCGCCCGGCTCGCTCACGCCGATGCAGGCCACCATGTCGCCGGCAATCGCGGGAGCGAGGAATTCGCGCCGCAGTTCGTCGCTGCCGAAGCGCGCCAGCGCCGGCGTGGCCATGTCGGTCTGCACGCCGATGGCCATCGGCACGCCGCCGCACTCGACGTGGCCCAGCGCTTCGGCCGTGGCCAGCGAATACGAGTAGTCCAGGGCCGCGCCGCCGTATTCCGCCGGCTTGGTCAGCCCCAGCAGACCGAGCTGGCCGAGCCGCTTGAACACCTGGTGGGCCGGGAAGATCTCCGCCGCTTCCCATTCGTCCACGTGCGGGTTGATCTCCTCGGCGATGAAGCGCTTGAGCGTCTTCTGCAGCTCGAGGTGTTCGTGGCTGTAGTGCATGGCCGGCTCCTCACATGCGGGCGACGCCGAACTGGATGGGTCGCAGCGGCCGCGCCGCGGCTTCCGCGATGGTGTCGAGGCAGAACGCCAGCACGGCGCGCGTGTCGCGCGGGTCGATGATGCCGTCGTCCAGCAGCAGGCCCGAGGTGTGGAAGGCGTCGGCCTGCGCCTCGACCATCTGCACGATGCGCTCGTACTGCGCCTGCACCTGCGCCGGATCGGCCGCGGCGCCTTTGCGCGCGGCGGCCGCTTCGGTGACGATCTGCATGGTGCGCGCGGCCTGTTCGCCGCCCATCACCGCGGTGCGCGCGCTCGGCCAGCTGAAAAGAAAGCGCGGCGCATAGGCCCGCCCGCACATGCCGTAGTTGCCGGCGCCGAAGGAGGCGCCGCACTGGATCGTCAGTTGCGGCACGGTGGCATTGGTCACCGCCTGAATCATCTTGCTGCCGTGCTTGATCATGCCGTCGCGCTCGCTCTGGCGGCCGACGATGTAGCCCGTTGTGTTCTGCAGGTACACGATGGGGTGCCCGAGCTGGCACAGCCACTGGATGAAGTGGCTTGCCTTGTTCGCGCCGGCGACGTCGATGGGGCCGTTGTTGCCGATGAAGCCGATGGCATGGCCCGCGAGCACGCCTTGCGCGCACACCGTCGCCGCGCCGTACAGCGGCTTGAATTCGAGCAGAGAGCCTGCGTCCGCGAGGCGCACCATGATCTCGCGCGAGTCCACCGGCTCGCGGAGCTTGGCGGGCATGAGAGAGAGCAGTTCTTCGCGGGCACCCTCACCCCCACCCTCTCCCGCAGGCGGGACAGCGGGCGGATCCCCGTGTCGCTCCCTCTCCCGCTGGCGGGAGAGGGTCGGGGAGAGGGCCGGGGTGAGGGCCAGGTGCGCCAGCACCTCCCGCGCGATCCCCAGCGCATGGCGGTCGTCCTCGGCGAGGTACTCGCCCAGCCCCGAGACCTGCGTGTGCATCTCCGCGCCGCCGAGTTCCTCCTCGGTGGCCTCTTCGCCCGTGGCCGCCTTCAGCAGCGGCGGGCCGGCCAGGAAGGCGCGCGAGCGGCCGCGCACCATGATCACGATGTCCGACAGCCCCGGCATGTAGGCGCCGCCCGCGGTGCCGGAGCCGTGCTGCACGGTGATGACCGGGATGCCCGCGGACGACAGCCGCGCCAGGTTGCGGAACAGCGCGCCGCCGTGCACGAAGGTCTCCACCCGGTAGCGCATCAGGTTGGCGCCCGCGCTTTCGACCAGGTGCAGGAAGGGCAGCCGGTTGGCCAGCGCGATCTCCTGCACGCGCAGGATCTTCTCCAGCCCCATGGGCTGGATGGCGCCGGCATCGATGCCCGAGTCGCTCGCCACCACCATGCAGCGCACGCCCGAGACGAAGCCGATGCCCGCGAGCATGCCGCCGCCGGGCACCGACGCGGCGGGATCCTTCTGGTCCTGCAGGTAGCCCGCCAGGCTGCACAGGGGCAGGAAGGGCTGGCCGGCATCGAGCAGCAGGCCGACGCGCTCGCGCGGCAGCAGCTGCCCGCGGCGCTCGAACACGGTGCGCGCGCCGGCCGACTTGTCGGCGGCGCGCTGCTCCAGCGCGCGCCACTGCGCGATGCGCTGCAGCATCGCATCGCGCCGCTGCAGCGCGACGGACGACTGCGCGTTCCACGCGGAGCGGAAGGCCGAACCGGAGTGCGCCGTCATGGCGGGCCATGATGGCAGAGCGGCCCCGTGCGGGCAAGCAGGAAGGCGTCAGCGCGGCTTGAGCGCGAAGCGCACCGTCGGCAGCGACCAGTCCGAGAAATCCGGCCCGAGCGCGATCTCGCCGTGGTCGTGCAGCACGCATTCGTTGCGGCGCAGGGTCAGCTCGCCGGGCGCGCCCTGGAAGCGCACGCAGGTGCCGTTGCTGCTCAGGTCCACCAGCACGAAGCCCTGGTTGTGCCAGTCGATGCGCGCATGCAGGCGCGACACGCGCGGATCGGCGATGGCGAGCTCCGCCTCGCGCGCGCGCCCCAGGTGCACCGGCAAGTGCTCGGCCCCGAAGATGCGCGTGTGGTCCAGGTAGCGCAGCTCGATCGAGCCGGCCGCGGCGCGCGGCCGCGTGGCCCGCGCCGGCGGCTCGAACGCCGGCAGGGTCATCATGTCGGTCGAGGTGTCTTCTTCCCAGTCGACGCGGAACATGCGCACCGGCTGCTCGCGGCCGCGGATCGGCACGCTGCCCAGGGGGTGGAAGCGCGTGCCGGGCGGCGGCGAAGGCAGCTGCTCCACGACGGGATCGGTGGCCAGGATCTGGCGGCCGCCCGAAAGGTCCGACAGCCGCGCGGCCACGTTCACGGCATCGCCGAAGCAGTCGCCGGCCACCTCCACCACTTCGCCGCAATCCAGTCCCACCTGCAGCTGCAGGTGGCGCGCGGGGCCGTAGCGCGTGCTGCGGCGGGCGTGCTCGCGCTGCAGTTGCACCGCGGCCTCGATCGCATCCGCACCCTGCGGGAAGATCGCCAGCACGCCGTCGCCCAGCGTCTTGACCACCCGGCCGCCGTGCGCGCGGGCCACTTCGATGATCCAGTCGACCAGGGCGGTGACGGTGCGCGTGGCCGCCTCGTTGCCCAGTTTCTCGAAGACCGCGGTGCTGCCGGTGAGGTCGGCGAACATCACGGTGGGAGGGGCGGCCATGTCGGACAAGTCTAATGGCTGCCCGTCCGTCAGGCCCTCGGGGCTTGGCTTGCACGCCACGCACGGGGCGACATTCCGGCACGAGAGTGGGGGCGGCGAGGGCCCCAAGCTTGGGGATTCCCCCCCATTCCCCACGGCCTGCGGGCGCGCGCCGGCTCGCTGTTTCCGTCTGTGACAGAGGCAACAGGGCGCGGCATGCGCCGTGGCCCGTCCCTTGCTTCACCGACCGCGTCATGGAAACCCTGCGCCGCGCCCACCGCCTGACCTGCCAGCTGCTGCTGGTGTGGTTCGCGCTGTGGATCGGTGCGGCCACCGCGGCGCCGTTGCTGCTGCCCCACGACGCGGATGTCGTGTGCTCCGCCGCCGGCACCTTGATGCCGAAACCGGTGGACGACGGCGGCGCCGCCCAGCTGTCGGACCACCATCACGACTGCCGCCTCTGCGTGATGGTCGGCGTGCCCCCGGTTCCCCTGGTCTACGCGGCACACGCGGCGCCGGGCGAGACCCCCATCCTGCAACTGCCGACGCCGGCGCCGAGCCAGGCGCCGGTGCCCTTCCAGCAACGCGGCCCACCCCAGCTCTGACACCGGGTTCGAGAACCTGAAGCGCCCAAGGCACGCCCGTGCCCGCCGGCCCATCCCTGTCAGACGAACGGAGCCGCTTCCATGCGAAAGAACCGCCTGGCCCTGGCCTTGGCCATGGTCTTCCCCTTGCTCGCCGGCGCCCAGGAGGCGCCCAGCAAGTCCCTCGGCGTGGTCACCATCACGGGCGACCAGCCGACCTCCCTGCCGACGCAGATCCCCGCCACGATGGAAGGGATCACGCGCGAGCAGATCGAACAGACCGTCAACGCCACCGACAGCGAGGACACGCTCAAGTACTTTCCGAGCCTGCTGGTGCGCAAGCGCTACATCGGCGACTACAACCACGCCATCCTCTCCAGCCGCGCCTCGGGCACCGGCAACAGCGCCCGTTCCGCCGTGTACGCGGACGGCATCCTGCTGTCCAACTACCTGGGCAACGGCGTCGGCGGCCTGAGCTTTCCGCCCCGCTGGGGCCTGGTGACGCCGGAGGAGATCGAGCGCGTCGACGTGATGTACGGGCCGTTCTCCGCGGCCTACCCGGGCAACTCGGTCGGCGCCGTGGTGGAGTTCACCACCCGCATGCCGGAGAAGTTCGAGGCGCACGGCAAGGCCAGCTACTCGCTGCAGCCCTTCCACCTTTACAACACCGACGAGACTTTCCACGCCTGGGAGCTCGCCGCGGGCGCCGGCAACCGCGCCGGCGACTGGGCCTGGTGGTTCAACGTCAACCGCACGGACAGCGAAAGCCAGCCGCTCACCTTTCCGACCCGCCTCGTCTCCCAGGGCACCGCCGGCACTGCGGGCACGCCGGTGACCGGCGCCGTGCTCGATCGCAACAACGCCAACCAGCCCTGGTACGTGCTGGGCCAGAGCACCCAGTACCGCACCCGGCAGGACCACCTGAAGGGCAAGGTCTCCTACGACATCACGCCCGCCCTGCGCGCCGCCTACACGCTGGGCCTGTGGCAGAACAAGTCCTTCGGCGACTCGCAGACCTACCTGCGCAACGGCGCCGGCCAGCCGGTGTTCAGCGGCGTGGTCAACATCGACGGCCGCAGCTTCCCGGCGCTCACCGCCGCCGACTTCCCGCTCACCGACGAAAGCCTCACGCACTTCATGCACGGCCTCTCGGTCAAGAGCCACACGCAAGGCAGCTTCGACTGGGAAATCGCGGCCAGCCTGTACGACTACGACAAGGACACCAAGCGCCAGACCTCGGGCAGCAACGTCCCGCCTGCCGCGCGCGACGGCGGCACCGGCACCATCGCCGACGGCAGCGGCACCGGCTGGAACACGCTCGCGGTGAAAGGCACGTGGCGTCCGTTCGGCAGCAAGGGCGCGCACATCGTCGACGCCGGCCTGCAGCAGGACAGCTACAAGCTGGACTACGTCACCAATGCGGCGGTGGGCAGCTGGCTGAACGGCCTGCCCGGCGCGCTGGTGAGCGACGTAGGCGGCCGCACGCGCCTGCGCAGCGCCTGGGCGCAGGACGCGTGGGCGTTCGCGCCGGCATGGAAGACGGTGCTGGGCGGCCGCTTCGAGCACTGGCAGGCCGACCAGGGCCGCACGCGCATTCCCGGCGCCGGCGTGAACACCGACTGGCCCGCGCGCAGCGAAAACCACTTCTCGCCGAAGGCGGCGCTGTCCTGGCAGTTCCAGCGCGAAACGGTGCTGAAGGCCGCGCTGGGCCGCGCGATCCGCTTCCCCACCGTGCAGGAGCTGTATGGCGCCACCAGCACGGCCAACGCGCAGTTCATCAACGACCCGAACCTGCGGCCCGAGCGCTCGTGGACCTTCGAGCTCAGTGGCGAGAAGCCGTACGGCAACGTGCTCACGCGCATCACCTTCTTCGCCGAGCGAACCCGCGACGCCCTGTTCTCGCAGACGATCTTCGACCCGGTGGCCAACCGCAACGTGTCGCGCGTGCAGAACGTGGGCCGCATCGACACGCAGGGCCTGGAGCTGGTCGCCAACGGCACCGACGTGGGCATGCAGGGCCTGGACCTGCAGGGCAGCCTCACCTACGCCCGCTCCACCATCGAGGAGAACGCCGGCTTCGTCGCCACGCCGGGCGACACCATCGGCAAGCGCCAGCCGAACGTGCCGCGCTGGCGCGCCACGGTGCAGGCTGCCTACCACTGGAACCCGCAGCTCACCACCAGCGTGGCGGCGCGCTACAGCGGCACGCAGTTCCGCACCCTGAACAACAGCGACGTGAACGGCTACACGTACCAGGGCGTGAGCAAGTTCTTCGTGGTGGACCTGCGTGCCCGCTGGCAGGCGACGAAGACCACCTCGTTGGCCTTCGGCATCGACAACGTCAACAACGACAAGTACTGGAACTTCCACCCGTACCCGCAGCGCAGCTACGTGCTGGAAGCGAAGGTCGACCTGTAAGGAGAGACGCCATGCGCACGTCCCCGCCCGTCTTCGCCCGCCGCCGCAGCCTGTTCCTGCGCGTCCACTTCTGGGCCGCGCTGGTCGCCTCGCCGTTCGCGGTCCTCGCCGCGCTGACCGGGCTGCTGTACGTGTTCACGCCGCAGGTGGAGGCGGTGCTGCATGGCCACCTGGACCGCGTGGCCGCTGCCGGCGCCCCGCGCCCGCTGGACGAGATCGTGCGCGCGGCGCGGGCCGTGGCGCCGCAGGGCCAGCACCTCAAGACGGTGACCGTGCCCGGCCGCGCCGACACTTCCGTGCAGGTGGTGTTCAGCCCGGCGCGGCATGCGCTGGGCGGGGGCGAGCATGCGGGCCACGGCGCGCCGCCGGCGGCGACGGTGCCAGCGGCACCGTCTGCTGGCGCGGGTCACGAGGGGCACGCGGGGCACGCGGGGCACGCGGGGCACGAGGGGCACGCGGGCCACACGGGCGCCGCGGATCCGGCTGGCCACGCGGGGCACGCAGGCCATCCGGGTCAAGCCGACCACGCAGACCACGCAGCGCACGGCGTCGATCCCGCCTCCATCCCGGCGCCGACCGTCAACGTCACCTCCGCGGCCGCGAGCGGCGACCGCCTGCCGCGCGGCACCGTCGTCTACGTCGATCCCTTCACGGCCCGCGTGCTGGGCAGCCACGGCGAGATGGAGCGCTTCAGCATGTGGTCCAAGCGCCTGCACTCCTCGCTGCTGCAGGGCGAGGGCTGGCGCTGGATGATCGAGCTGTCCGCGAGCTGGATGATGGTCATGCTGCTCACGGGCATCTGGCTGTGGTGGCCGCGCGGCCAGGCGCGCGCGCTGCCCGAGGCCGGCGCCCGCGGCCGCAGCGGCTGGAAGCAGTGGCACGGCTTCGTCGGCGTGGCGCTGTGCGTGATGAGCCTGGCCATTCTCGCCACCGGCCTCACCTGGAGCAAGTACGCCGGCAGCCAGGTGCGCAGCTTGCGCGACGCCATCGGCCAGGCGCCGCCCGCGCCGCCCAAGGGCCTGCAGTCCGTCGCCGCCGAAGGGCAGGAGCCGCTGGCCTGGCAAGCGATCCTGCAGGCCGCGCGCCGGCAGGCACCCGGCATCACGCTCGTGATGACGCCGCCGCGCGGCCCGCAAGGCGTGTGGCGCATCGCCAGCTCGGAGCAGACCGCGCCCGCGCAGAAGCTCAACCTGGTGCTCGACGCCTACAGCGGCCGCGCGCTGTTCCAGGCCGGCTGGCAGGAGCAGACGGCCTTCGCCAAGGCCACCGCCATCGGCATCCCCTTCCACCGCGGCGAGTTCGGCGTGTGGAACCAGGTCCTGCTGTTCGTGTTCGGCGCCGGCGTGCTGTTCTCGCTGGCCTCTGGCTGGGTGATGTGCGTGCTGCGCCTGCGCCGGGGCGGCGCCGTGCTGCCGCGGCTCGTGCCCGGCGCCTTCGGCGCGATGCCGGTGGGCGGATGGATCGCCTGCGCGCTGCTGCTGGTGGCCATGCCCTTGTTCGCGCTCTCGGGCGCCGCCCTCGTCCTGCTGGAGATCGTGCTCGCCTGGCGCGAGCGCACGGCGCGCATGGTTCTTGCGCAGGGATGAAGGCCATGAAGACGCAACGCAACCTCTTCGTCGCCGCCGGCGTGCTGCTGCTGCACGTGGGCGCCGTGTGGGCGCTGCAGACCGGGCTGGTGCGCCGCGCCGTCGAGAGCGTCGTGCCGGAAACGATCATGGCGGTGCTGATCGAGCCCGAGCCGCCGCAGCTCGTCACGCCGCCGAAGGCGGTTCAGCCGCCCCCGCCGCCGCCGGTGGTGCACAAGGTGGCGAAGCACGAGCCGCCGCCCGCGCCTTCCCCCAGGCCCATGCCCGCGCCGCAGCCGGTGGCGAAGCCCACGCCGGCGCCGGCGCCGGAAGCGCCCGTCGCCGCGACTGCGCAGGTCGCCCTCGCGCCGATCGCGCAGCCGGTGGCCGCAGCCGCGCCGCCCGCACCGGTCGCGCCGCCGGCGCCCGTGGTCGTGGCCAAGGCCGCGCCGGCCGCGCCCACGCCGGTGGAACTCCCGGTCAGCGACGCCGAGTACCTGCAGAACCCCCGGCCCGCCTACCCGCCCATCAGCCGCAAGCTGCGCGAGCAGGGCAAGGTGGTCGTCGACGTCCTGATCGGCGCCGACGGCAGCGCGCAGCAGGCCAAGCTGGCTGCGTCCAGCGGATTCGACCGGCTCGATGCCGCGGCGCTGGCCACCGTGCAGCGCTGGCGCTACGTGCCGGGTCGCAAGGGCGGCGTGGCCACCGCCATGTGGTTCAGCGTTCCCATCAACTTTGTCCTGGAGTGATTGCCATGCATCCCCATTTCGGCCTTGCCAACGTCTGGTCCCAGGGCGATCTCGTGACCCGGGGCGTGTTCCTGCTGCTCGGAGGCATGTCGCTCGCCTCCTGGGCGGTGATTGCCGTCAAGGCGCTCGACCAGCGCCGCTGCGCCAGGCAGGCGAAGGCGGCGGAGAGATTCTGGAGCGCACCGGATCTCGCATCCGGCCTGGACGAACTCGGCCCGGGCGAGGAGAACCCCTTCCGCACGCTGGCCCTGGAAGGCCGCGACGCCTCGGCCCACCTGGGCGGCGGCGAAGCCCGCGCGCGGCTGCAGGACGGCATGGATGCGAGCGACTGGGTCACCCGCTGCCTGCGCAACGCGATCGACGACTGCACGGCGCAACTGCAGGCGGGGCTGGCTGTGCTCGCCTCGGTCGGCTCCACCGCGCCCTTCGTGGGCCTGTTCGGCACCGTCTGGGGCATCTACCACGCGCTGATGTCGATCGGCGTCGCCGGCCAGGCCACCATCGACAAGGTGGCCGGCCCGATCGGCGAGGCGCTGATCATGACGGCGCTGGGCCTGGCGGTCGCGATCCCCGCGGTGCTGGGCTACAACGCCCTGGTGCGCGGCAACAAGGCGGTGCTGCACAAGCTCAATCGCTTCGCCCACGACCTGCATGCGTATTTCGTCACCGGCGCGCGCGTCGCCGCCGGCGAGCGCAAGGTCGTGCAGCTGAAGAAGGCCTGAGGAGCACGCCATGGCCTTCGGCACCCAGGACGACGCCTCCGAGGTGATGAACGAGATCAACATGACGCCGCTGGTGGACGTCATGCTGGTGCTGCTGATCGTCTTCATCATCACCGTGCCCGTGATGAAGCACGCCGTGAACATCGACCTGCCGCGCGCCGACAACCACGCGCAGGAAACGAAACCGCACACCGTGCGCCTGAGCGTCGACGCGCAGGGCACCTACTACTGGAACGAGGCGAAGCTGGACGACTCCGAGCTTCAGGCGGTGCTGGCCATCGAAGCCTCGAAGAACCCGCAGCCCGAGCTGCACATCCGCGGCGACAAGGCGGTGCGCTACGAGAAGGTCGCCCGCGCGATGGCGGCCGCCCAGCGCGCGGGCCTGCGCAAGATTGGCTTTATCACCGAACCGGGAGCGAAACCATGAACGACCTGCATTTCCCCACCCGCCGCACGCTGCTGCTGGGCGGCCTGGCCCTGCTGGCCGGCTGCGACCACCAGCCGCGCGCCAGCTTCAAGGGCGTCGACCTCGCCGACGCCACCTACAGCGGCGCCTTCCGCCTGCAGGATCCGCAGGGCCACGAGCGCACGATCGCCGACTACCGCGGCCGCGTGGTGCTGCTGCACTTCGGCTTCACGCAGTGCCCGGACGCCTGCCCCACCGCGCTGGCGCGCGCGGCGCAGATGCGCCACCTCCTGGGCAAGGACGGCGAGCTGGTGCAGGTGCTGTTCGTCACGCTGGACCCCGAGCGCGATACCCCGCAGATGCTCAAGGAGTACACGGCCGCCTTCGACCCGAGCTTCATCCCGCTGTGGGGCGACCCGCAGACCACCAAGGCGACGGCGGACAACTTCAAGGTGTTCTACCGCAAGGTGCCCACGGGCTCCTCCTACACCATGGACCATTCGCTGCTGTCCTATGCCTTCGACCCGCGCGGCCACCTGCGCGTGGCGCTGCGGCACAACATGGCGGCCGAGGACTGCGCGCACGACCTGCGCCAGCTGCTCGCGTGAGGAGGGGCGCCATGCACCGCTGCCTGATCGCGCTGACCGCGCTGCTGATCGCCGCTTCGGTGCATGCCGAAGTGACCGTGCAGGACCCGTGGGTGCGCGCCACCGTGCCGGGCCAGAAGACCAGCGGCGCCTTCCTGCAGCTGACCTCGTCGACCGACGCGACCCTGGTCGGTGCCCGCTCGCCGGTCGCCGGCATCGTGGAGATCCACGAGATGGCGATGGACGACAACATGACCATGCGCATGCGCGCGGTGAAGGCGATTCCGCTGCCGGCCGGCCAGGCCGTGGCGCTGAAGCCGGGCGGCTACCACGTCATGCTGATGGACCTGAAGGAAACGATGCAGGCGGGCAAGACGGTGAAGCTGACGCTGGTGGTGAAGGACGGCAAGGGCGAGCTCGAGGACGTCGACGTCGAAGTGCAGGTGAAGCCGCTGGGCTCCAAGCTCTGAGAGGGCGATGAAGCGCTGCGCGCGCAGCTACGAATCGGCTGCGCGCACGCGGAGCGCGCGCTCTTGCATCAGCGCCCGCTCGCGCTCGTTGCCCGCCAGCGCCGCGGCTTCGAGGAAGGCCGCGCGCGCCTCCCCGGTGCGTCCCAGCTTTTCCAGCAGGTCGCCATGCACGCCGGGCAGCCACTGGTAGCGCCGCAAGGCAGGATCGGAGCGCAGCCGCTCGACGATCGCGAGCGCCGCCTGCGGCCCCTCGGCCTGCGCCACCGCCACCGCGCGATTGAGTTCCACCACGGGCGACGGGGCGACTTCGGCCAGCGCGGCATACAGGGCGGCGATCCGCGCCCAGTCGGTCTGCGCATGCGAGGCCGCGCGCGCATGGCAGGCCGCGATCGCCGCCTGCAGCGCATACACGCCGCGCGCCCCGCCCAGCGCCTCGGCGCGCTCCAGCGCGGCGAGGCCGCGGCGCACCAGCAGCGGATCCCAGCGGCGCCGGTCCTGTTCGGCCAGCAGGATGGGCCGGCCCTGGGCGTCCGTGCGCGCGGCCATGCGCGAAGCCTGCAACTCCATCAGGGCCGCCAGGCCGTGCACCTCCGGCTCGCGCGGGGCGATGCCGGCCAGCATGCGCCCGAGCCGCAGCGCCTCCTGCGCGAGCTCGGGCCGCATCCAGTCGCTGCCGGCGGTGGCCGTGTAGCCCTCGTTGAAGACCAGGTAGATCACCTCCAACACCGAGGCCAGCCGCGGCGCCAGCTCCTGGCCGTGCGGCACCTCGTAGGGCACGTGCGCGTTGGCGAGCGTGCGCTTGGCGCGCACGATGCGCTGCGCGATCGTAGGCTCCGGCACCAGGTAGGCGCGCGCGATCTCGTGCGTGGTGAGCCCGCCCAGCAGGCGCAGCGTGAGCGCCACCCGGGCCTCGGCCGGCAGCACCGGGTGGCAGGCGGTGAAGACCAGGCGCAGCAGGTCGTCGCCGATGTCGTCCTGCCGGGCCGCATCCAGCGCGTCGACGAAGTCGGGTACGACGAGCGCCTCCTGCGCTTGCAGGTCCTGGCCCACCTGCTCCAGCTTCTCGCCCTGCATCTTCGCGTGGCGCAGGTGGTCCAGCGCGCGCCGCTTGGCCGCGGTCATCAGCCAGGCCGCGGGCTTGTCGGGAATGCCCTCGCGCGGCCAGTGTTCCAGCGCGGCGACGAGGGCGTCCTGCGCCAGTTCCTCGGCCACGCCCACGTCGCGCACCATGCGCGCCACGACGGCGGTGATGCGCGCCGCATCGAGCCGCCAGACCGCGGCGATCGCCTGGTGCGTGGCCGAGTGCATGCGCTCAGGCGTGCGGCGGCGCCGCGTTCGGGTCCATCCACACCAGCTCCCAGACGTGGCCGTCCGGGTCCTCGAAGCCGTGGCCGTACATGAAGCCGTGGTCCTGCGGCGCATTGGGCGCCTTGCCGCCGGCGGCCAGCGCCTTGCGCACCAGTTCGTCCACCTCGGCGCGGCTCTCGCACGAGAGGCACACCAGCACCTCGGTGGTCTCGCGCGCGTCGGCGATCGGTTTCTTGGTGAAGGTCTGGAAGAAGGATTCGACCAGCAGCATCACGTAGATGCTGTCGGAGACCACCATGCAGGCGCCCTGCTCGTTGGTGAACTGCGGGTTGAAGGAGAAGCCGAGCGCGCCGAAGAAGGCCTTGGAGCGCTGCATGTCGCGGATCGGCAGGTTGACGAAGATCTGGCGGGCCATGGTTGCCTCCTTTCTTCAGGGGTGCGAGGCGAGCTCGGCCTGCAGCCGGTCGAAGTTCTGCTCGTTGGCCGGCACGCAGATGGGCGCCAGCTGCTCGCGCACGCGTGCGTCGTCGAAGCGCATGCGCCAGTGCAGGCGCGTGCCGCCGCCCTGCTCGTCCAGCAGCATGGTCATGGTGAAGTAGGGCGCGCAATCGTGCCGCAGCACCAGCCGGCCGGGCTCCTCGATGGCCTCGAACACGCTGCGGTTCGGGTAGTCCTTGCCGTCCGGGCCGTGCATCACGAACTGCCACTGGCCGCCGGGGCGAAACTCGAAGCGCTCGAAGCTGTTGCTGAAGCCTTCCGGGCCCCACCAGCGCGCCAGGCGCTGGGGATCGGAGATGGCGCGGAAGACGCGATCGCGCGGATAGGGCAGCACGCGGCTGCTGACGATCTCGCGGTCGCCGTCGTCGGGGGTGGATTGGCTCATGGCGGGGTTCCTTCTCTTCAGCGCATGCCGATGTCGCGGAAGCGCTCGGCGGTCTGCTCCTGCACGAGCCCTTCGAAATCCTCCAGCTCGTACAGCTGGCGCACCTCGATGTGGCAGCGGATGCCCTCGCCCACCGGGTTGGGGAAGCGGCGCGACCACTCGATCGCCTCGTCGCGCGTGCGGGCCTGGATCAGCGTGTAGCCGGCGATCAGCTCCTTGGTCTCGGCGAACGGGCCGTCCACGATGGTGCGCTTGCCGCCTTCGTACTGCACGCGCCAGCCCTTGCCGCTCGGTTGCAGGCCCGAGGCATCCAGCAGCGCGCCGGCGCGTGCCAGCTCCTCGTGGTAGGCGGCCATCGCCTGGAACATCTTCTCGCTGTCGGCAGGGAAGCGGCCAGCCTCGCTGTCGGGGGTGGCCTTGACGATGAACATGAAACGCATGGCTTTCTCCTGTGGGCGGGCCGGAAGCGGCCTCCTCTCGACGACGTATCAGGCGCGCTGGTTTCGACATCCGCCGGTCGGGAAAAACCCGAACCGGCACCAAAAGCCCTCCCAACGCAACCGTACCTTGGTCACAATTTGCAACGAGGAGGGAGTTAGACCATGTTTTCCGCACGAGTCATTGGATCCTGTGTCCTGAGCTGCTTGCTGGGCGCCGCCTGGGCCCAGGGCACTCCGCCTGCCAAGCCCGCCAAGCCTGCCGCTGCCGCCTCGGCGCCGGCGGCCGCGCCCCGCCCCACCGAGAACACGGCGGAGCTCGACGAGGTGTCGCGCCTGATGCGCACCGGCAAGCTGCAGGAGGCGCTGGTGCTCGCCGACGCCGTCGTCCAATCCTACGAGGACCGCTATCGCCGCGGCAAGGTGCAGGTGTTCGCCTCGCGCAGCCCCGCGGAGGCGCAGGCCTACCTCAACGAGGTGGGGCGCAAGCCGAGCCCCGGCAAGGAGGCGACGGAGGCCGGCGTCTATCCGTCCACCTGGGGCGACGCGTATTACCTCAAGAGCTTCATCCTGACCGAGATGCGGCGCTTCCCCGACGCCAGGAAGGCGATCGAGGCGGCCGTGACACTGGCGCCGCACAACGCCGCCTACCGTGCGGAGCTGGGCCAGCTGCTGCTGAAGGAGAAGAACTGGGACGAGGCCGCCAAGGAGTTCAAGCGCGCCGAAACGGATGCGCGCGAGTTCTCACCTTCCACCGTGCGCGGCCGCGAACTGGCGCGGGCCCTGCGCGGCCAGGCTTTCGTGCTGGTGGAGAAGAAGAACCTGGACGCCGCCGAGAAGCTGTACAACGAGTGCCTGAAGATCGACGCCGACGACCCGGTGGCCAAGGCGGAACTGCGCTACATCGCGCAGAAGCGCGGGCAGCAGTCCGGCGCCGCGGCCAAGTGACGCTTCAGAGATAGCAGGGCGCCGTCTCCCGCACTTCCACCGTCGCCCATTCGGCGGCGGGGCAGCGGCGGGCGATGGCGAGCGCCTCCTCGCGGCTGGCGCAATCGAGCAGGAAGAAGCCGCCGATCATTTCCTTCGCTTCCGCGAACGGGCCATCGAGCAGCTGCGCCTGGCCGCCGCGCACCTGCACGCGGGTGGCCTTGTCCTGCGACGCCAGCGATTCGACGGCGAGCAGCTTGTCCTGCCGCTGCAGCGTGTCGGCGAACTCCACCATGCGCCGGTAGACCGCCTCGCCTTCGGGGCGCGTGCGCGTGGCGCGCTGCGCCGGGTCTTCGAGGATCACGAGCATGTAGGCCATGCGCGCGATGATAGGCGCGGGGCCCGGCCGCGTCACGCGCGGGCGCGGGTGAGCAAGCGCCCCAGCACCCACAGCGCCGCCAGCACGTACACCAGCCCGGCGGGCACCCACATCACCAGGCCGCCGAGTTGCTGGTCCTGCGCGGGGTCGAGGCCCAGAGCCAGCGTCGTCGCCACGTAGGGCGCGTACCACGGATTCGGCGCCAGGCTCAGCAAGGCGCCCAACGCGCCGGTGTGCATCATGGTGGCGAACAGCGATGCGGCGGCATGCCCCGCGCCGTAGCGGCCGCGCGGATCGTGCCCCAGCACCGACCACCAGAACAACAGCGCGGTGGCGAGGAAGGACAGGTGCTGCGCGATGTGCCAGCCTTCGTGCGCCAGCGCCGCGTCGAAGGCGGCCGGCAGGTGCCAGGCCCACAGCGCGATCGCATGCAGCGCGAAGGCGCCGAGCGGATCGGTGAGCGCCGACCACGGGCCGGACCAGGCGCGGCTGGCGAACACGCGCCCGAGCCCGCGCCGCCACGCCGGCGACAGCGCCCAGGCCCAGGCCGCGAGCGGCCGCCCCAGCACCAGCAGCGGCGCGGCCACGACCATCAGCAGTTCGTGCTGCACCATGTGCATGGAGAACAGCTGCCCGCCGGCGGCGTCGATCGGCGAGACCAGCGCCGCGACCAACGCGAGCCAGCCGAGCGCGAAGCAGCCGGCCTGCTGTAGCGACACCCCGCGCGCGCCGCCCGCGTTGCGCCACAGGCGGCGCAGCCCGGCGCCGTAGCCGAGCGCGCAGGCATACAGCAGCACCAGCAGCCAGGGCGCGAAGTTCCAGTCCCACGGCCCCGCGCCGGCCGCCGCCTCGGGCGCATGGGCTCGCGCCAGCGGCGCCCCGAGCAGCAGCGCCGCGGCGATCAGGGCTCGCAAGGCGTGAGCACCCAGGTGGCGAACCACATCGCGATGATCACCAAGGCCGCGAACGCGCCGACCGCCGCGGCCATGTTGGCGAGAAAGCGATGGCGTCCCTGCGCTTCGTCGCTGTCCATCGAGCCCGGCTCCGGCCGGCGCAGCGAACACTCGCTGAAGGCCAGCACCGCGAGCACGAGGACCACCGCCAGCGCCACCGCCGCGACCAGGTGCAGCTGCAGCCGCGTCTGCGTGCTGCACGCGGGCGTGACCATAGCGTACATCGCGCCCTGCGTCGCCAGCGCCACCCCGGGCGCGACGACCAGCGCCGCCCAGCTTTTCAGGCTCATACGACGCGTGCCCCCCAGTAGATGACGAAGTAGATCGGCAGCCAGGTGCCGACGACGAAGTACCAGTAGAACGAGTTCTCGCTCACGTCGACATAGCGCTTGCCGTCCAGCGGGCCGGTGAAGAACAGCACGGTCAGAACGATGGTGTCCAGCAGGTCGGTGACGATGTGGGTCGTGTGCAGCCCCAGCAGCAGCCACACCACGGAGCCGTAGGCGTTGCTGTCCCAGCGCACGTTGAGGGTGGCGAACTCGAAGCCGCGGATGACCGTGAAGGCGATGCCGAACAGCACGCTCGCCACCAGCCACAGCCGCACGCCAGGCAGGTCCATCCTCTCGCCGGCGCGCTTGGCCAGGTGCGCCGGCAGGAAGCTCGCCAGCATCACGCCGGTGTTGATCGTGCCCCAGAGCAGGTCGGGCGGCAGCGCGGTCAGCGGCCAGGTCTCCTGGTGGCTGCGCAGGTAGAAGTAGGACGCGATGACCAGCGCGAACACGAAGCCCTCGATCGCCATCAGCCCCAGCGTGCCCCACCACATCAGGCTGCGGTGCGAGAAGACCACCGTGGGCAGCTCCGCCACGTCGAGCGCCCTGCCCCTGACGACCGCTTCGTTCATGGCTTCTCCGCCGCCAGCGACGCATCGAGCTTCTCGAGCGCCAGTTCCTCCTGCGCCTCCCCCTGCGTCGGCCAGAACCACCACACCAGGGGGACGGCCACCAGCACCGCGCCCCACACCACCGCCCAGGGCGTGAAGATCGAGCCGACGAAGAAGATCGTGGTGGCGAGCGCGGCCAGGAAGGGCATCGGCGTGGAGGCCGGATACATCATGCGGCTGTCCGCCTGCGCGTCGGCCACCGTGGTGCACAGGACCTCGCGCACGTCGGCGGCGAGACCCGAGACGTGGTCCGGCTGGCCTTCGGGGATGCCCTGCCACAGCGGATCGCGCCCGTAGACGATCGGCGTCGCGAGGAAATTGCTCGGGCGCGGCGGCGACGCGGTGGCCCATTCCAGCGTGCCCGCGCCCCAGGGGTCCGGCCCCGCGAGCACGCCATGGCGGGCGCTGCGCAGCGCGTTCACCAGCGTGAGGAAGATGCCCAGCGCCAGCGTCACGGCGCCGATGGTGGCGACCAGGTTCATCGTGCCCCAGCCCATTTCGGCCGGATAGGTGTAGACGCGGCGCGGCATCCCGTTCATCCCCAGCAGGTGCATCGGGAAGAAGGCCACGTTGAAGCCGACGAACATCAGCCAGAAGCTCCAGCGCCCCAACCGCTCGGACATCAGGCGGCCGACGAACTTGGGGTACCAGTAGTACAGCGCGCCGAACAGCGGGAACACCGCGCCCCCCAGCAGCACGTAGTGCAGGTGCGCCACCACGAAGTAGCTGTCGTGCACCTGCGAATCGAGCGAGACGGAAGCGAGCATCAGGCCCGTGAGGCCGCCGATCACCAGGATCACGAAGAAGGACAGCACGTAGTAGAGCGGCACCTTGAAGTTCAGGCGGCCGGTCCACAGCGTCGCGATCCAGCAGTAGATCTGCACCGCGGTCGGAATCGCGATCAGCATGCTGGCCGCCGTGAAGAAGGTCTTGCCCAGCTCCGGCACGTTGGTGGCGAACATGTGGTGCACCCACAGGCCGAAGGAGAGGAAGCCGGTGGCGATGATGGACAGCACCATCGCCGTGTAGCCGAACATGGGCCGGCGCGCGAAGGTGGGGATCATCGCGGACATGAAGCCCAGGCCCGGGATGAAGATCAGGTACACCTCGGGGTGGCCGAAGAACCAGAACAGGTGCTGCCACAGCAGCACGTCGCCGCCCTCGCCCGGATTGAAGAAGTGGGTGGCGACCAGCCGGTCCATGATCAGCATCGCGCTGGCGAGCGCCACGGCAGGCATGGCGAACATGATCATGAAGGCCACCACCAGCATCGCCCACACGTAGAGCGGAATGCGGTTCAGGGTCATGCCCGGCGCGCGCATCTTGAACACCGTGCAGATGATGATCACCGCGTCCAGCAGCGCCGAGACCTCGGTGAAGGTGATCATCTGGGCCCAGATGTCGTTGCGCTTGCCGGCGCCGTAGGCCGGCCCGGCCAGCGGCACGTAGGAGAACCAGCCCGCGTCCGGAGCGGAGTTGACGAGGAAGGCGGCGTACAGCATCAGCCCGCCGAACAGGAAGATCCAGTACGAGTAGGCCGTCATGCGCGGGAAGGCCGTGGCGCGCGCGCCCAGCATCAGCGGCACCAGGTAGATCGCCAGCGCCTGCATCACCGGCACGGCGAACAGGAACATCATGGTCGAGCCGTGCATGGTGAAGATCTGGTTGTACAGGTCGGGGCCGACCAGCGTGTTGCCCGGGCGCGAGAGCTGCATGCGCATCGTCGCGGCCAGCAGGCCCCCGAGCGCGAAGAACACCAGGCAGGTGACCAGGAAGCGCCGGCCGATCGCCTTGTGGTTGATGGCGCAGAACCAGCCCCACAGGCCCGGCGGGTCGGCCCAGGTGGCGTCCAGCACGCGGGCGACCAGCTCGCCGCCGGCCAGGCCGTCCTTGGTTCTGCCCTTGTGCGGATGCGGCTGCTCGCCCAACGGTCCCTGCCTCATTTCAGGCTTCCCAGGTAGCTCACGATCGCGGCGAGGTCCGCGCCGGACATGGGGTTGGCGGGCATGTTCACGCCCGGCTTGTGGCGCTGCGGATCGGCGATCCAGCTCGCGAGATGGGCCGCGTCGTTGGGCAGGGTGCCGGCGCCAATCGTGCGGCGGCTGGCGAGATGGGTGAGGTCGGGTCCCGCCTTGCCCTGCGCCAGCGTGCCCTGGATGGCATGGCACATGGCGCACTGGATCGACTGGAACAGCTGCTTGCCGCGCTGTGCCTGCGCGCCGGCTGGTTCAGCCGCCGGGGCCAGCTGCAGCTGGCGCCAGCGTGCGAAGTTCTCCGCTGTCTCGGCATGCACCTCGAAGGCCATGAAGGCGTGCTGGAAGCCGCAGAACTCGGCACACTGCCCGCGGTAGATGCCGGGCTGGTCGGCGCGGAAGGCGAGCGTGGCGCTGCGCCCCGGGATCAGGTCGCGCTTGCCCGTGAGGCTGGGGATCCACAGGCTGTGGATCACGTCGCTGGCATGGAGCTGCACCACCACCGGCCGGCCCACCGGCACGTGGATCTCGTTGGCGGTCTCGAAAGTCTCCGACACCGGGCCGTCGACGTAGGTGACCGTCCACCACCACTGGTGGCCGGTGACGCGGATGTTGACGGCATCCCGCAGCGGCAGGCGGGCCAGCGCGCGGTCGGTGAACACGCTGGCGGCCAGCAGCACCAGCAGCCCGACGATGGTGATCGCGACCGCCATCGTCACGCTGCGGCGCAGGCGCGGCTCCGGCACGTTGACGGTGCTCAGGTCCGGCGGCGCGGGCGCATCGATCCGGGGTGCGCGCCGCAGCGCCAGCACCAGCGCCGCCAGCACGGCGAGGAAGACGACGGTGCAGATCGCCAGGAAGATGTTCCACAGCCACGCGACGTGGCCGGCCTGGGGGCCCCAGGCGGCGAGCATGTCGTGGACGCCGGGGTTCATCGCAGCGGACTCAAGGGCTGTTCGGATTGCGACACGCCCTGCTGGATCGCCGGCTGCGGCGAGCGGAAGTTCTCCGGCTTGCCGGGATAGAGCGAATCGGCGCGCGAGGGCGCGACATCGCTGCGCACGGCGCCGCCCATGGAGCGGACGTAGGCGACGATCTTCCACACCTGGTCCTCGGGGATGTGGCCGCCGAAGGAAGGCATGCCGTTGGGCCGGCCCTGCATGATGGTGTCGAAGAGGCTGTGCGGATCGCTGCCGTAGGTCCACTGGCTGTCCATCAACGCCGGGCCGATGCCGCCGCCGCCGTTGGCGTGGCAGCCCGAGCAGTTGTACCAGCGGAACAGGCGCTTGCCCTCGCCGATGGCATAGGCGTTGTCGTCGTACATGCTGATGTTCCGGTCCGCCAGCTTCACCAGGCCGCCGAGCGCCATGCCGGGCTGGTTGGAACTGCGCCGCACGGCCGTGGCGCCGCCGGTGGCGTTCTGCACTTCGGCGCTGAAGTGGCGCTCCTCGCGTTCGCAGGCGGCCAGCGCGCTTGCCGCGAGGAGAACGCAGGCCAGGCGCGCGCTCATGGGGACACTCCGCCAGGATCCGTTCGCTGCGCTGGCTCCGGAGCGGACATTTCTTCAGGATCCGACCGCTGCGCGTCTTCGGGCAGGCGCGGCACGCCGTAGTCGGCCAGGATGCGGTCGATGTCGGCCTGGCGCCGGGCGATGAAGTCGTCGAGCCGGTCGCGCAGCGCGCGGTCGCCGCGGCGCACGCCCATCGCGATGGCGAAGGCGAAGGGCTGGTCCTTCAAGCCGGCCGGCGGCGGCACGTAGTGCAGGCGCAGCGGGACCGGCGCGTGCAGGGCGTAGTAGCCCGCCTGCGGACCCCAGACGAAGGCCGCGTCGAGCTCGCCGCGCGCGAGCGCCTGCACCATGCGCTCGGCGGCCGGCTGCTCGCCCGCGAGCGGAAAGCCCACCACGTTGTCCAGCGCGCCCGCCTGCGCCAGCGCGTGGCCGGGCGGCGTGGCGGCGAGGTCGTCGCCCACCAGCTGCACGCCCACGCGCCAGCGGCGCAGGCGCGGATCGGCGAAGCTGGCAGGCGCCGACGGCTGCGCGCGCGGCTGCACCAGCACGTAGCTGGAGCGGTAGTACGGCCGCGTGTTGAGCGTGCGCTCGAAGTGCGCCGGCACGCCGACGATCAGGTCGCACAGGCCCGCGCCCAGGGTCTTGCGCACGAAGCCGCGCCGGTCCGGCAGCCAGGCGTATTGCAGCGCCAGGCCCAGGTCGGCGGCGGCGAGCTGCACGATGCGGTTCTCGAAGCCGCCGCCGTCCTGGCGGGAATACGGCAGGTTGTCGGGGTCGGCGCAGACGCGCAGCGCTTCCTGCGCGCTGCTTGGGACAGGCACGCAGAGGAAGCTGGCGGTGAGCAGGCTGGCGGTGCGCGTCGCAGGCCCAAGCCCGGTCGTGCGCGGCCATCGCAGCAGGGACCTCACTGGCCACCTCCCTGCAGCGAGAACACGTACAGGTGCCCGCCCTTGCGGGTGGCGGCCGGCAGGTCGCGCATGGCGGCGACGAAGCCGAGCGCCGCGGTGGCATCGCGCGGGTCGAGCGCCCCTGCCACGATCGCACCGGCCCAGCCGCCCACGCCGGCGAGCACGGCCACGTACTGCCGGCCGTCGCCGCCGCGGAACGTGACCGGCTGGCCGATCACCCCCGACTCCATCTTGTACTGCCACAGCAGCTTGCCGTCGCGCGCGTCGACCGCCTTGAACCAGCCGTCCATGGTGCCGTAGAAGACCAGGTCGCCGGCGGTCGCCAGCGCCCCGCTCCAGACCGGGAACTTCTCCCGGATCTCCCACGCCTTGCGCCGGTTCACAGGGTCCCACGCGGTGAACACGCCGCGGTGGCCGCCCGGGCCGGCGTACATCTTCGCCTCCACGCCGACGAAGGGCGTGCCCGCGATGTAGCTGGCTTCGGAGGTGACGGCGTCCTGGCAGAGGTTCTGGTGCGGGATGTACAGCAGCTTCGTGCGCGGCGACCACGCGGCCGGCTGCCAGTCCTTGGCGCCGGGCGAGGCGGGGCAGATGCTGCGCACCGTCTCGCCGGCACGCGGCGTCTTGGCCGGGTTGTACTTCAGCGCACCGGTCTGCAGGTCCACGCCCGTCGACGTGGTGGTGTGCACGAAGGGCGTCGCCGAGATCACCTGGCCATTCGTGCGGTCGATCACGTACAGGTAGCCGTTGCGGTCCGGGCGCAGCAGCACCTTGCGCGTGGCGCCTGCGATGGCGAGGTCGGCGAGCACGCTCTCGTTGACGCCGTCGTAGTCGTGCAGGTCGTGCGGGCTGGTCTGGTAGAACCAGACCGCCTCGCCGGTTTCGGGGCGGCGCGCGAACAGGCCGGCCGTCCACTTGTTGTCACCCGGGCGCTGCTCGGGGTTCCACGGGCCGGGGTTGGCCGTGCCGTGGTAGATCAGGTCCAGCTGCGGGTCGTAGGAGATGAAGCCCCAGACGGTGCCGCCGCCGATCTTCCACGCTTCGGCCGGCCAGGTCTTCGTGCCGAGGTCGGCGCCCTGGTCGGACTGGTAGAAGGGTTTGAAGGCAGGGCCGATCAGCACGTCCTTGTCGGGCCCGGTGCTGTAGGCGCGCCAGGCGATCCTGCCGGTGGCGGCGTCGAGTGCGGCGATCCAGCCGCGCACCCCGAATTCGCCGCCGCTGTTGCCCACGAACACCTTGCCCTTGGCGACCAGGGGCGCGCCGGTCATGCTCTCGCCGCGCTTGATCTCGCCGAGCTTCGTGCGCCACAGCTCCTTGCCCGTCTTCGCGTCGAGCGCGATGGTCTGGTTGTCCAGGGTGCTGAAGAAGAAGCGGCCGTCGGCCCAGGCGCCGCCGCGGTTCACGGTGTCGCAGCAGGCCACGCCTTGCGCGCTGGCGTCGGGCTTGGGGTCGAAGGTCCACTTGGGCGTGAACGGGAATTTCGAGACATCGAAGGCGTAGACGATGTTCGGGAACGGGCCCACCACGATCATCGTGTTGTCGGCCACGATGGGCGCGGCCTCGTGCCCGCGGTCGAGGTTGGTGGGGAAGTGGAAGGCCAGCTTCAGCTGCGCCGCGTTGGCCGTGGTGACCTGCGCCAGCCCGCTGAAGCGATTAAGCCCCGGATCCTTGCCGGCGCTGCGCCACTCGCCGTCGTCAGGCGCCTGAGCGGCGGCGGCGGGTGCGAGCAGGACGGCCGCGAAGGCCCACAAGGCACGCCTCAACTTCATCTCCCTGCATGAAGGAAGCCCCTTGTTCCTGCCGCGCGGCGCGCGGACTCCTGCCTGCTGTTATCGGCCACCCGCGTGGCTCTGCCTTTGGTGCGCAGGCAGTGTACACAGCGCGCACCGTTTTGGGGGCGCTGCTGCGGCCAGGTCCGGATCCGGGCCTGGCCTCAGTCGACGAAGAAGTCGGGCACGAAGCGCCGCGTGCCCGGCGTGACCGAGTAACGGTCGAGATCGCTGTGGCCGTGCGCGGCCAGCAGTTCGTCGTCGATGTGGAAGTTGCCGCTGTTGCGCTCCTGGCTCGCATCGGAAGTGAGGACCAGGTAGGCGGCATCGGCCAGGATCTCGGGCTTGCGGCAGGCCCCGAGGTCCACGCCGGGAATCATCTGCAGCGCGGCCGTCGCGATGGCCGTGCGCGGCCACAGGCTGTTGACGGCGATCCCGTACTTGCGGAACTCGCCCGCATGCCCGAGGGTGCACATGCTCATGCCGTACTTGGCCATGGTGTAGGCCGTGTGCGGTGCGAACCAGTGCGTCTTCATCGACAACGGCGGCGACATGTTCAGCACGTGCGCGTTGCGGCCCGCGGCCGCGGCCTTCTTCAGCTCCGGCAGGCAGGCCTGCGTGCACAGGTAGGTGCCGCGCGCGTTGATCCCGTTCATCAGGTCGTAGCGCTTCATCGGCGTGTGCTCGGTGTCGGTGAGGCCGATCGCGCTGGCGTTGTTGACCAGGATGTCGATGCCGCCGAAGCTGACCACCGCGCGCTGCACGGCTTCGAGCACCTGCGCCTCGTCGCGGATGTCCACCTGCAGCGGCAGGGCGTGGCCGCCGGCGGAGCGGATCTCCTCGGCGGCGCTGTAGATGGTGCCGGGCAGCTTGGGATTGGGCTCCGCGGTCTTGGCCGCGATGACGATGTTGGCGCCGTCGGCCGCCGCGCGCTTCGCGATGGCCAGGCCGATGCCGCGCGAGGCACCGGTGATGAAGAGGGTCTTGCCCTTGAGGTCCATCACAGCCTCGAGAAATCGGGTTTGCGCTTTTCCATGAAGGCCGTGAACGCCTCCTTCGCGGCCGGCGCCACCAGCATGCGGCGGAAGGTCTCGCCCTCGTCGGCCATCTGCTGCAGCACGGCGGGCTGCTGCGCCTTCTTCATCAGGCGCTTGGTCTCCATCAGCGGTGCGAGCGGCTTGGCCGCCAGCTTGCGCGCCTGCGCCTGCGCATACGCGTTGGCCTCGGTGGGCGGCAGCACGCGGTTGACGAGGCCCACCTCCAGCGCCGCTTCGGCCATGAAAGGTTCGCCCAGCAGCAGGGCTTCGGCCGCGCGGTGGTAGCCGAGGAGCTGCGGCGCCAGCAGGCTCGAGGCCGCCTCGGGGCACAGGCCCAGGTTCACGAACGGCATCGAGAACGCCGCGTTGTCGCCGGCATAGACCAGGTCGCAGTGGAACAGCATGGTGGTGCCGATGCCGACCGCGGGGCCGCACACCGCCGCCAGCAGCGGCTTGGGAAAGCTCGCGATGCCGTGCAGGAAGCGGAACACGGGCGATTCCTCGGCCGCCGGCGGCTGGTTCAGGAAGTCGCCGATGTCGTTGCCGGCGCAGAACACGGTCTCGTGTCCCTGGATCAGCACCACGCGCACCGACGCATCCTCGCGCGCCTGCCCGATCGCATCGGCGAGCGCCGCGTACATCGCGGCCGTGATGGAGTTCTTGCGCTCCAGGCGGTTGAGGGTGAGCGTGGCCACGCCGCCCTCGGTGTGCACCCGCACTTCGTCTATCGTTGTCATTGCAAGGCTTCTTTCACGAAATCGAGCCGGTCCTGGCCCCAGAACATCTCGCCGCCGACGAAGAAGGTGGGCGCGCCAAATACCCCGCGCGCCACGGCCTCCTGCGTGGCGGCCTTCAGGTCGTCCTTGATCGCCGGGTCGCCGGCCAGTGCCAGCATGTGCTCCGGCTCGAAGCCGGCCTGCTGCAGCACGGCGCTCACCACCGCCGGATCGTTCATGTTGCGGCCCTCGACCCAGATCGCCCGCAAGACCGCGTCGACGAAGGGCACCATGCGCGCCGGCTCGCGCAGCTGCAGGCCCAGCACCATGCGCATCAGCGCCAGCGTGTTGATCGGGAAGTGCGGATTGTGGCGGAAGGGCACGCCGTAGCGGCGGGCGAAGCGCTGCAGGTCGTCCTGCAGGTACTGGCCCTTGGCCGGCACTTCCATCGGCGAGCGGTTGCCCGTGGCCTGGAACACGCCGCCCAGCAGCATCGGCCGGTACTCGATCTCGCAGTGCGCCTCCTGCACGATCTTCGGCAGCTGGGTCCAGGCCAGGTAGGCGGCGGGGCTGCCGACATCGAAGTAGAACTCGACGGCTTTCGTCATGGCAGGTCTCCTCTCAGAATTTCTCCATCCACGGCCGCAGGTCCAGCTCGTGGGTCCAGGCGTCGCGCGGCTGGATGTGCAGCATCCAGTAACTCTCGGCGATGTGCTCGGGGTTGAGGATGCCGTCCTGGTCCTTCAAGGCATAGCGCTCGGGGAAGTTCTCGCGGATGAACTCGGTGTCGATCGCGCCGTCGATCACGACGTGCGCGACGTGGACGCCGCGCGCGCCGAGCTCGCGCGCCATGCTCTGCGCCAGCGCCCGCAGCGCGTGCTTGGCGCCCGCGAATGCGGCGAAGCCCGCCGAGCCGCGCAGCGAGGCCGTGGCGCCGGTGAACAGGATCGTGCCCTTGCCGCGCGGCACCATGCGGCGCGCCGCCTCGCGGCCGTTGAGGAAGCCCGCGAAGCAGGCCATCTCCCAGACCTTGAAGTACCTGCGCGCGGTCTCCTCCGCGATCGCGGCGCGCACGTTGGCGCCGATGTTGAACACCATCACCTCGATCGGCCCGATGCGCGCCTCGATGTCGGCGTACAGCGCCGCCACCTCGTCCTCCTTGCGGGCGTCGCAGGCGAAGCCGTGCGCCGCGCCGCCATCGGCGCGGATGCGCTCCAGCAGCGGCTGCAGCCTGGCTAGATCGCGCCGGGTGGCGCAGACGGTGTAGCCGCCGCGGGCGAAGCGCCGGGCGATGGCGCCGCCGGTGGCGTCGCCCGCGCCGACGACCAGGGCCACGGGACGGGCGCTGTCTGCAGCCATGCGGCTCACTCCTTGTAGTAGACGACCTGGTGCGTGGTGGCCAGCAGGGCGCCGGCCTCGTCCCACAGCTGGCCGCCATGGTCGAAGTAGCCGCCGCCGAAGCCCTGGCCCTGCGCCTGCAGCAGCAGGTGGCCGGCCCCCGTGGCCGCCAGCTGCGCCGCATCGGCGTGATAGTAGACCGTCATGCTCACGGTGCCTATCGGGGTCGGCTTGGCGCGGCGCAGCCAGACGCGCGGGAAGAACACGTCCGCGATCGCCGTGAGCGACGCGAAGTCCAGCGGCCGCGGCGGATCGTCGCGCACCCACAGGCGGCTGAGGCTGCCCTCGCGCAGCTCGCCGTCCCACTGCTGCGGGAACGCGCCTTCGACGAAGCGCATCTCGTAGCGCCTGATCCATTCGACGCCGCGGCGCAGCGCCCGCGGGACGTCCTCGGGGCGCGGCGCCTCGGGCATGCGCGCCTCGTGGCCGGACCAGGTTTCGCGCCGCGTGGCGGTGACGGCGGTGGCCGTGGCCACGAGCCGCCCGTCCTGGACCATCTCGACGATCCAGTGCTGGGTGGAGCGGTTGGTGCGCGCGGGCCGCGGCCGCAGCAGGAATTCGCCGTCGGCAATGGCGGCGGCGAAGTTGACCGTGAACGCGATCGGGTCGCCCAGGCGCTCGGGGTGGCCCAGCACCGATTGCAGGCATTGCGCGGCCGTGATGCCGCCGTAGGGGCCGATCATGTTGGCGTAGGCGGGGCTGGTGCGGCCCCGCCAGACGCCCTCGCCCTGCGGCTGCAGCGCGACCGCAGCTTCGAAGGGATGCGCCGGTGCCACTCAGACGCGCTCGAAGATGCCGGCCGCGCCCTGCCCCATGCCGACGCACATCGTCACCATGCCGTACTTCAGGTTCTTGCGGCGCAGCGCGTGCACCACGGTGGCGGAGCGGATCGCGCCGGTGGCGCCCAGCGGGTGGCCGAGGGCGATGGCGCCGCCCATGGGATTGACCTTGCTCGGATCGAGCCCCAGCGTGTCGATCACGGCCAGCGACTGGGCGGCGAACGCCTCGTTCAGCTCGATCCAGCCCAGGTCGTCCTGCTGCAGGCCGGCGTTCTTGAGCGCGGCGGGGATCGCCTCGATCGGGCCGATGCCCATGATGTGGGGCGGCACGCCGCGGCTGGCGAAGCTGACGAAGCGCGCCAGCGGCTGCAGGCCGAAGCGCTTGACGGCTGCTTCGCTGGCGAGGATCAGCGCGCCGGCGCCGTCGGAGGTCTGCGAGCTGTTGCCGGCCGTGACGCTGCCGCGGGCGGCGAACACGGGCTTGAGCTTGGCCAGCACTTCCATCGTGGTGTCGGGGCGGGCGCCTTCATCGAGCTTGACCTTGCGGGTCGTGACGCTGACCTCGGCCTCTTCGAGGTCGACCGAGCGTTCCTCGATCTCGATTTCCGTCATCTCGCCGGCGAATTCGCCGGCCTGCATGGCCGCGACTGCCTTCTGGTGCGAGCGGACCGCGAATTCGTCCTGCGCCTCGCGGCTCACCTTCCACTGGCGCGCCACCTTCTCGGCGGTGAGGCCCATGCCGTAGGCGATCCCGTAGCTCTCGATGTCGTCGGGGTCGGTGAAGATGGCGGGCGACAGCGAAGGCGAGTTGCCCATCATGGGCACCATGCTCATGCTCTCGGTGCCGGCGGCGATCATCACGTCGGCCTCGCCCACGCGGATGCGGTCGGCGGCCATCTGCACGGCCGCGAGGCCGGAGGCGCAAAAGCGGTTGACCGTGATGCCGCCGACGCTCTTGGGCAGCCCGGCCAGCACGGCGCCGACGCGCGCCACGTTGAGGCCTTGCGGGCCTTCGGGGATCGCGCAGCCGCAGATCACGTCCTCGATCGCGTGCGGATCGAGCCCCGGCACCTGCGCGAGCGCGGACTTGAGCACGGTGGCCAGCAGGTCGTCCGGCCGGGTGTTGCGGAAGAAGCCGCGATGCGAGCGCCCGATCGGGGAGCGGGTGGCGGCGACGATGTAGGCGTCCTGGATTTGTCTGGTCATGAATGACTCCTGGTTCTTTCTCCCTCCCCCTCCGGGGGAGGGCTGGGGTGGGGGCGCTTCCCGGCAGCCCCGAGTTGTTCGACGATGACGGTCAAGACGCCATCCATGTTCTTCAGCGGTTCGTCCGTCGCGAAGCGCAGCACCTCGAACCCTTGGGACCGGAAGAATTCATCGCGCCTCGCGTCGTAGCAGACGCTGTCGGCGTGCTGCGATCCATCCAGTTCCACGATCAGCTTCGGTGCCAGGCAGGCGAAATCGGCGACATAAAACTTCACTCCGAGTTGCTCCAGCCGCAGCCTGGACCACAGCTTCCGTTCGGAATCCGTCATCTCCGCACGCAGTTCGCGCGCGTTGCGGTGGGTCGTCGAAAAGGCTTGGCTTCGCATCAGCGCCCCCATCCCGACCTTCCCCCGGAGGGGGAAGGAGGAACAGCCGCTCAGTTCCGAACCGGCTTGCCCGTGCTCAGCATCCCCAATATCCGCTCCTGCGTCTTCGGGTGCTGCACCAGCTCGCAGAACGCGCGGCGTTCCAGCGTCATCAGGTACTCCTCGGTCACCAGCGTGCCCGCGTCCACGTCGCCCCCTGTCACCACGTTGGCGATCAGCGAGGCGATGTGGAAGTCGTGCGCGCTGGCGAAGCCGCCGTCGCGCAGGTTCACCAGCTGGCCCTGGATGGTCGCCTTGGCGCTGCGGCCCGCCACCGGGAACAGGCGCTTCAAGGGCGCGCGGTAGCCGGCGTCGTACAGCGCCCTGGCCTGCTGCAAGGCGACGTACAGCAGTTCGTCCTTGTTCGGCACCACGATGTCGCTGTCCAGGAGGTACCCCAGCTTGCGCGACTCCAGCGCGCTGGTGCCCACCTTCGCCATCGCGGCGGCGGTGAAGCCTTCGGTCAGGAACTTCAGCAGGTCCTTGTCGGTGCTGGTGGCGGCGTTCTCCGCCGCCCGGCGCGCGATGTAGGTCAGGCCGCCGGCGCCAGGCACCAGGCCCACGCCCACTTCCACCAGGCCGATGTAGCTTTCCATCGCCACCACTCGCTTGGCGGAATACAGCCCCAGCTCGCAGCCGCCGCCCAGAGCGAGGCCGCGGATCGCCGACACCACCGGCACGCTCGCATAGCGCAGCCGCAGCATGGTCTGCTGCATGAAGCCCTCGGCATCCTCGATCGCCGCCACGCCCACCGCGACGAAGGCGGGCAGCGTCGACTCCAGGTCGGCGCCGGCGCTGAAGGGCTCGTCGCCCGACCAGACCACCAGGCCCTGGTAGTCCTTCTCCGCCGTCTCGATCGCCTGCTGCAGGCCTTCGCACACCTCGGGGCTGATGGTGTGCATCTTGGTCTTGAGGCTCACGATCAGGACTTCCTGGTCGAGCGTCCAGATGCGCAGGTTCCTGTCCTCGTGCACCGTGGTGCCCGCGGTCTCGAAGCGCGGGCCCGCTTCGCCGCGCAGCAGCTCGGGGAACAGCTGGCGCTGGTGCACCGGCATCACACGGCGCGGTTCGAACCGGCCCGTCGTCGGGTTGAACGAGCCTTCGGCCGTGTGCACGCCGCCGGCTTCCGCCACCGGGCCCTTGAACACCCAATCCGGCAGCGGTGCGTCCGACAGCGCCTTGCCGGCGGCAATGTCCTCCTGGATCCACTGCGCCACCTGCAGCCAGCCCGCTTCCTGCCACAGCTCGAAGGGGCCCTGCTTCATGCCGAAG